>Ga0123342_1002594_pt1 | contig 29877 bp, 19 predicted proteins | sample Turbeawhitnodule_FD_89960 | JGI IMG/M metagenome (GOLD analysis project Ga0123342, IMG submission 89960) | Root nodule microbial communities of legume samples collected from Mexico - Turtle bean Mexico white nodule | ecosystem: Host-associated > Plants > Roots > Nodule | place: Mexico: Nepantla... | reverse complement strand
TTTTCGATCAATCCAAAATTTCTGGCGCTCTCTGGTGTCATTTAGATCAACCTAAAATATTTTCGATCAATCCAAAATTTCTAGTGCTCTCTGGTGTCATTTAGATCAACCTAAAATATTTTCGATCAATCTAAAATTTTTGGGTGCTCTCTGGTGTCATTTAGATCAACCTAAACTATTTCGATCAATCCAAAATTTTGTATACATATATGGATATTACTATTATTATTATTTTAGCATAGTTTATTTTGGATTACTATTGTTAAATAACTTCTTTGATATATTTGGATTGTTAGAAAATTTAAATTATATATTATGATTGTATGGTGTATTGATGTGTTACATGAGATATTGAATGATGTGAAAGTGAGGTCAAACATAGTATTTTCAGGAAAGGAAATAACGTGTTGAGATTGTTTTTAGGGTATATTGATATGTTAGGTCTGTAATGAGACATCCTGATTCTACTGATATAATAGAATCAAATAGATGAAGTTATTTAGTTAGTGAGAGTCGATGGAGGTTCATATGACTTTGTTTATGGTTTGAAATATAATATGGTCTTTCAGGTCATATGAATTTACCTTGTCATACTAGATGATGAGATATTGAGATGTTTATGCGCATGACTGTGTGGATTCACAACGAGTAGTATGACAGGTGCATGTCTCAGGACTCTAATTTCAATATACAAGTCTTCCGAAAGTAGAGTCAAGTGTTTGGGTATGTGAGTCAATAAAGATCTGACATGAATAATGTGGATGATAGTTGTGATAAACATTTGATGAATTTGTGTAAATTATGAGAATTTGATGGATTATGTTTGTTCGTAAAAGTTAAATTTATATTAGAATTCTTAAAAATAGCTAGCTTACCCCATGCTTTATTTTCTTTAATATGTAATGATCGTGTTAATTTACACGGGAACGGATGAAGTTGCAGTAGAGCAGCAGGAGGATTAAATAGATTTAAATTGAATGCTTTGCTTTGTTTTGTTTTTAAACTTTTTGATGTATATATTAAATTCCTATGAAGAGAGATATCTTTTTTTTTTTTAAATATAAATATGAGAAAACAATATATATTTATATGTTAATTAGATATTACATGCATAATATATTAGTAAATATGAGTAAAATTAGGGATGTTAGAATGACCTGTACTTATTTTTACTATTCATGGTTTAGAAGTCACTTCTTTAGAACTAAATTAAGTACATAATTTTTTTCATTCATATGTCTTAGGTTTCTTCCTTAAATTTTCATATTTTTAAATAACAAAAAGATTAATTTAATAAATAATTAATAAAATTAAATATAAGTAATAATAATAATAAATTATGTTTTCATTTTTTTAGGTTTTAAATAATGAATTAAATTTAAAATAATAAAATAAAACAATTTAATATATGAAACTAATTGATAGAAATTAAAAATAAAATAATTATATTAAAATATTATTTTTTTAAATAATAAAAAATAAAATTATTAAATATTTAAATTCACTATTCATTGTAATTTTAAAAATTATATGAAACTATATTAATAAAAATATTAATATATCATTAATTGAAGAAATAAGAATATTATAAATAAATTCATAGAATAAAAAAGTTTACAAATAAATAAATAAGTGTTAATTTAAAATTAATTAATATTATTTTATATGAGTGATTATTAATATAAATTAAAAAAATATTGTTATAGTACTACCCTTATGTATACTAGAACCTGACATAATATGATTATGATACTTACATGTTAGATTCATTTTAATTAACATAAATTTTCATAATATTTATCACAAATTGAATTTACTACTCGACACTTACCATTTATTTCAAATATAAAATTTGTATCTATAATATTATTTTCATATAATCTATATATTTATTGACTAATTCAAATATATATATATATATAATATTATAGTAAATTCAAATTCAGACATTATAGTATTACTTACACATTAATTTATTTTTTAATTTATGTTGATAACATATAATAAAAAATAATATTAATTAGTTTTAAATTACTATTCATTTACTCATTTTCAACCATGTTTTTAATCAAATAATATTATTTATATTCATATTTCTTAAATTAATAATATATTCTTATTTTTATTAATACAATTTTTTTTTTAATTTTTAAGCTACTCTAAAAAATATATTTATTATAATTTTTTGAAATTATTATTTTAATATGATATTCTTTTTTTATTAATTAGTTTCAAATGTTTTATTTTATTATTAAGAAAATTTTCAATTTAATTCGTTATTTAGAACTCGATAAAAAAAATTATTATTATCATTATTATTTTATTAATCATTTATTAAATTAATATATTTTTTACTTTTTAAAAAAGTGAAAAATTAGGTTCAAATTTTGTTCGCTTTTTCATATGTGAAGTAAAAATGAAAGGCAAAATTTAGATTAAAAGGTCTATTTTGATAAATAAAGAGTGTCAAGATTTAGTTGAGTAATTTAAAAAAAATATTATTTGAGAAAAAAATTCAGAAAACATTCACATATTTTTTTAAAAATAAGATTAAATTGAAACCTTTAATAGTTATAGATAGAAATTGAAAAAAAAAATAGTTGAAAGCAAGTCGTTAAACCAAATAAGTGAGAAATTAAAGATATAATTTTTTTAATAAAAAACTTAATGTATACTAACTCTTTAAAATTTATGTAATTAGTTGTTCCTATAATTATCTGGGCTCTAATTTAGGGTCACGTGAGTTCTATTTTTAGTAGTCAAATTCTTCCTTCCCTTTTTGACATTTTTCCGCTATTTCTATACTTTGATTTTGGCTTTCTTTCTTATCAACAAAGGTTCAGTGACACTGACCACATTGCTTATAAATCAAAAAATAACTTAACTTCTTTTAATGGCAGACCAATTTACCTTTATATAAAAGCATTCGACAATAGCAACTGTACCATAATTGACAACTTATAATAATTAATCACATCGTTTAGAGGCCAATAATGGTGCTAAGTTCAGGATTAAAAAAATAAACACAATTTCTCCTTTTTCATTCACACATTCAAACCTAACTCAACCTCTTCCTTTTGCTTCAGCAAAAACCAAGGTTAGAACATCCAAATTTAATTTATAATTTATTTTCCCTTTTACTTCTAACATCTTTTTAAAACTACTATATCATATGTCCCTCTCAAATTATTTGGTTTAGCAATAGGTTATTAGTTTATATAGCATGTGTAGATATTTTCAAAGTAATATTTTGAGTTTGCATTTTTTGTATATTGGAAGAGATTCTTCAAATAGATTTTAAAAAAATAAAATTGTTTTGTATAAGTTAAAACTAGTTTACATATGGTTAAAAATATAATAAAGAAAACTAACTTATACATAAACTAATTTAAATTAAAAATATTAATTTGAATTTTTTATTTTATTTTATACCTTTGGATAAAATCCAGACTTCCATCACTTTTTTTTTTTAATTTTACTATAGAGTGGATGTACATGTGATTTGAATAAAATTTTGTTGCGTACAATTTATTTGTGGACCAGAAAAAAACTAATTATTTTGGTTTTGCTTCAGTTCATTTATGTCTACTTTAATAAAATTTGCGCTGTATTTTTAGAAGTATATTAATACGGAATTGACGTACAAACCATCTTAATTATTTGGTTTTATTTTTATTTTTTATTTGTTTGTCTACTTTTATAAAATCCCTGGACTGCAACATCTTACACACCAGAATGAAACTTACCTTGCACTTTTATTCTAAGATGTATTTCAATAATGTTTATATACTTCTAAACTATTGACTAAAAAAGATACATACATAAAAAGAAATATAATATTTTAAGAACATGTTTGAATGTCTGTTTGAGATCATAAAAGGATTTGTTGAGTCGACATACAATGTTCTCCCTCTGTCGACGATGTCTGGGTGACAAGTCCATGTAAATAATTTTATGCAATTTGTCATGTAAGAAGGCATTTTGCACATCTAGCTGGTGAATAAACTAATTTTTGGTCGCTGCAATGTGAGGAGACACCTCAGAGTTGTTAATTTTGCTGTTGGTGAAAAAGTTTTGCATTAGTCGACACCTTCAATTTGAGTGTACCCTTTGCGACAAGGTGCGCCTTATATCTGTCGACGTTGTCATCCGATTTGTACTTTATTTTATAGACCCATTTCCATCTAATGAGTTTCTACCCAACGGGTAACGGTGTCAAGGTCAACGTAATTTAGCTACAAGGCGGAAAGCTCTTCATCCATTGTTTTTTGCCAATTTGGATCAAGGATAGCTTAAGCATAAGTGTGAGGTTCTTTGGTGCTTGTGATGTTAGCAAGATATGCATTATGTGTAGAAGAAAATCGTGAATTAGAAAGAAAATGATGCATAGGATACCTCGTTCCATTCAGTCGGTCTTGGGTAGTGGTCGAATGATTGGCTTGGGATCCCGTTACATAGTCTTGAATCCAGGAAGGTGGGGTTGATGTGCGATTGGATCGTCGAACAGGAAGGTTGGCTGGAGAAGGTTCGGTAATGAGTGCTAGACTTCCTGGCGTGGGAGAAGAAGGTTGGTCTGCTGGAGGTTCAGGTGCATTGTGATGAGTAGGAGAAGATGGTGGGTCGAATGAATGTTGGACAGGAGTGGGTAAGTCAATGTCAATAACGGGCAAAATATCTTGTAATGGAGGTGAGAATTGTGTCCGAGATTGTTGGCAGAACGAGAAAACACTTTCATGGGAGGTGACATCCCGACTTGTAAAAAAAGAGTCTGCATCTATATCAAATAATTTGTATCCTTTTGTATTGTGAGGATAATTAATAAAGATGCATTGTCGAGCGCGCGGATCAAATTTTTGCTTAAGTGAAACAACAGTTGCATAACATAGGCAACCAAAAGTTTTTAGGTGAGAAAGTGGAGACGAGTGATTATATAACAACTCAAAAGGTGATTTATTTTCTAGTAAAGGTGATGATAAACGATTAATGATATATGTGGCGGTTAAAACGCATTCTCCCCAAAATTCTATTGATAAATGGGACTGAAATAGGAGGGCTCGTGTTGTGTTTAAAATGTGTCCATGTTTGCGTTTAAAATATACATTTTTTGAGAAAAAAATTACGCATTAAAATAAATGCCAATTCGTTGTCAACGCGGATGATTTTAATAGATGCCTGAAATTGATTTTGTGCAAATGTAATGAATGATTCTAAGAGATGTTGGGTTTCAGATTTGTGATTCATAATTAGTCAAGTACATCTAGTATAGTCATCGACTATGGTGAGAAAAAAACGTTTTCCAAACTGAGTTGGAGTTTTTCTAGGACCCCAAATGTCACAATACAATAGATTATATGGAGAATGAGATTTTATTGTGCTTAAAGGAAAGGGTAACCTTGTCTACTTAGCTTTGGGGACAAATACTACAATTATTATGAATGAAAATGAGATTTTTACTGATAGTAGTAATGAAGATCAAGTTGTAGACGCGTCGAAGAAGGATGTCTGAGTCGCTTGTGCCATAAATCAACGTCAGTCAAAATTTGAGATGCACGGGCTTGGTTTGGAAGAGGGAGCATGTAGTATAAGCCTGCGTGTTGTTTACCCGAGCCAATCATCCTCTCGTAGCCAAGTCCTGCAAAACGCAACCAACCATGTGAAAAAATAACGACACAACAATTTAGTGAACTAGTTATCTTAGTAACGGACATGAATTAGAACGCAAAGAACATCTTTGAGAGTGATATTGTCATTGAATTTAATTGTCCGTAGATGAGATGGTAGCAGTTGAGCCTGTGGGCAGATTAATATTTGAAATAAATGATGATGAATTATGTGTGAAAAATTGTAAATCGATGCAATGTGATTGGTTGCTTTACTATCCAAAATTCATGGTTTGGTGAAAGCAGAATAATTAGACGAGTTATGGGCAAACAGAACTGTAACGTTTATAAACGCGTCACTTTTACCATTATTGTTGAGCGAGTAAACAGTTTTGCCAATTTCTGAATTTGCTCGACAATGAAGCCTTGTACCAGGTTTCCATCGAACTCGTTATGGTTTCCATCAGAATCGTTATGGTTTCCATCGGACTCGTTACTGGTGTCTTCTTCGTCAGACATGATCTCTTATTTAGCGGATAAAAATGTAAAGGATGTCAAAGCACCAAAATCTCCGATACTAAATGTTCTCGCCGGCTCGAAGTCGGTCGGAGTATGGATGAGCTCTTCTCGGATTCCTTTTTCGTGGTCGGTCGGCTAGTGGATGAGGTGCTTAGGAATGACCTCCAGGTTTCAGCAACCGATCTTCTAGGTTCTAGGGATGAGGGGGGCTCCATCTGCGATTACACTCTGACGCTCAAGTCAATGAGAACACAAAATATAATGTGTATGATAAAATATACTGCAAAGATGCAAGTTAGATACTCCCTATAGGTGGTTGTGTATTTATAAGCGTACATGAGCTTGGATTTCTGACATTGGTCTTACCCGACATTAATGTGTCATTTCACAGTAACTTTCTATAAAATCTGGATATAAAGTATATAAATCAGAATAGTTAAACAATGTAATCAGGGATACTGGGGATAATATTTATTACGTTATCGGGGATATGACATTTATATTCATTACGCTATCGGGAATATGGTATTAATATTTATTACGCTATCGGGAATATGTGTGTGTAGGAAAAACGTTATACTTTATGTTCTCGCCGGCTCGAAGTCGGTCGGAATCCGGATGAGCTCCTGATGGCCTCCCTTAAAGCTTTAGTAGATCAGCTTCTAGATAACAAATGGGGGCTCCTCCTGCGATTACACTCCGACGCTCAAGTCAGTAAGAGGATAAAATTTTGTATATCTAGTGAGTATAATGTAAAAAAGCAAGTTGAGATACTCCCTGGGGGTGGTCGCCTATTTATAAGGCTTCATGGGCTTGACCTTTGGACCCTAGCTTTCTCGAGCATTAATGTGGCATATTATGGTAACCTTTCCTAAAATCTGAATATATCGGAACATTTTTTGTCATATAATCAAAGCAGTTACGCAACATAATCAGGAACATTTGTGCAAGCAAATAAGGGTATTTAGGTGATATAATTAGGGATATTGTGCAAGTAAATTAGAGTATTTAAGCGATATAATTAGGGATATTGTGCAAGTAAATCAGAGTATTCAAGCGATATAATCAGGGATATTGCGCCAACGAATCAGAGTATTTATTAGATTTGGCGAAGCCGTTTTACGATGTTTATTTTGCTAAGACTTTCGGATTGGGCTTAGGCCTGCCTTTCCTTCCTATCAAGCCTCCTCGGTCTGATTCATATTAGGCCCAATCGGCCCAATACCTGGCAAACCTAATCGGCCCAATTCCTGGCAGTATCGGGACAGTACACTTTCCTTTAGTGGAATTTGTCCCTTGCTGGCGTTGCGCAATACTGGGCCAAGGCCAAAACAGGTTGTGTTTTTGGGCCTGTTAGGTCGGGCACAACCCATGCTAAGCTCTCACGCTATCACCTTCCCCTTATGGACCCTTAGTGAGCTCGGCCAAATACCTATTCGATTCGGGACAGTACACAGCCCCTCAGCCTTGGTTAAAGCGCTATCAGGCTATCCGAGGGAACTGTTACACATTGGTCCAGTACCGACATGGGTCGGCCATCAGACCTCAGCCCCGAGCGATGGATCATGGTGAGATCGGCAATTTTCCTGACTGTGTGAAGGACAAAGGTCGGTCCATATTCCACTTCGTGTGGGTCTATGGTGAGATCGGAAAACTTCCTGGCTATGCGAAGGACAGAGGTCAGTCCACATTCCACTTCGTGTGGGACTACGATGAGATCGGAAAACTTTCTGGTTGTGCGAAGTACAAAGGTCGGTCCACGTTCCACTTCATGTGGGTCTATGGTGAGATCGGCAAACTTCTTGGTTGTGCGAAGGACGGAGGTCAGTCCATATTCCACTTCGTGTGGGTCTACGGTGAGATCGACAAACTTCTTGGTTGTGCGAAGGACAGAGGTCAGTCCACATTCCACTTCGTGTGGGTCTACGGTGAGATCGAAAAACTTCTTGGTTGTGCGAAGTAGGGAGGTCGGTCCACGTTCCACTTCATGTGGGTCTATAGTGAGATCGACAAACTTCCTAGCTGACCATCAGGTTGTCGGTAAAGGAAATGGTCGAGCCTTAAAGGTGAGAGATGGTTGGTGGCGTTTAATCGTCGATCGGCCCAACTCCTGGCAGTCTCAGGACGGTACATAGGCCCCAGCCTTGAGTCGAATTAACGAGGCGAAAAGGCTTGGAAAGTTGATCCTGCAGACATGGATACCGAGCCGCCTGGTAATCGGGCAACTCGACCTAAACCCTGGCAGGTCCGTCACGTCGGCCCAATTCCTAACATTGACTCATTTTTCAAAAGGAAATAGCTTATTAAAAATTCAGGGTCCAAACCCTAGAAGGTCGGCCACATCGACCAAACTCTTGGCAGTCCAATGTTTGTGGTTAAACTAGCCAAGTTGACAACTCTAGTGCTTGATCTTGGTCGGATTACTCGTGCTCGTTATATGCGCTACCAGATTGAATTCTGGTGTCAGATTTCAACCAAACTGCTCGGGTTCGTTATGTACGTTCCCAAATTAAATTCTGGTGTCAGATCTAGACCGAACTGCTCGAGTTCGTTATGTACACTACCAGATTGAATTATGGTGTCAAATTTTGACTGAACTGCTCGGGTTCGTTATGTACGCTACCAGATTGAATTCTGGTGTCAGATCTAGACCAAACTTCTCGGGTTCGTTATGTACGCTACCAGATTGAATTCTGGTGTCAGATTTTGACTGAACTGCACGAGTTCGTTATGTACGTTACCAGATTGAATTCTGGTGTTAGATCTAGACCGAACTGCTCGGGTTCGTTATGTACCTACCAGATTGAATTCTAGTGTTAGATTTTGACTGAATTGCTCGAGTTCGTTATGTACGCTACTAGATTGAATTCTCGGGTTTGCTACGCAAATTACCGAATTGCTCAGGTTCATTGTTCAAACTACCGAACTGCTTGGGTTCATTATTGAAATCAAACAGATTAAGACTCTGGTTTGTGGCGACCGAACAACTCAGGTTCGTTTCTGACCAAACTCTCAAGTTCGTAGTTATGACAACCAGATTTAAAATTATGAGTTGCTTCCGACCGAACTGCTCAGGTTCGTTACTGTAGCGACCAGATTAAAAACTCTGGTTAGTGGCGACCGAACTACTCAGGTTCGCTATTCTAGTGACCAAATTAAAAACTCGTTATTATTTTTTTTATCGGACTACTCAGGTCTGAAGTGACGACAACCAAATTTAAATGATAATCATAATAGATCTAAACAACAACAATTATGTTTTCTATTTTCAGGATAAAATCTCAACAAATTTAAGTGATGATAATTATAATATATCTAAATAACAACAATTATATTGGGACAATAATAATTTTGATCGCACGGGACGATAATAATATTCTCTGGTCGCGCAAGGCGATAATGAGTCGGTAGGATTCCTGTTGAATAGTATAAATAAGCAAGAATATATAATTGTAAAGTACCCTCCTTAGATTCCACATGTTGTCAATACTCCAACGATCAAGTGGGTAAGAGCATAAAATATGTCACTGAAATACGTATTGCATAAAATAATACTTATCTTATTTTTTGGATTCATGTTCTATTTATTGAGATTTGTCTAATCTCTTCCAATTCGTCTTTTTTTTCTTACAAGGATAATCTCTCAATAGATTTAAATGTTGAAATAAGATTTGCAGAATCAATATCAAAATCATGTGTATATCTTAAGTGATTGGTGGTAGTAGGGACAGCTTTACCTACCCCACGGTGGGCGCCAAATGTTCTCGCCGGCTCGAAGTCGGTCGGAGTATGGAGCTCTTCTCGGATTCCTTTCTAGTGGTCGGTTGGCTAGTGGATGAGGTGCTTAGGAATTACCTCCAGGTTTCAGCAACCGATCTTCTAGGTTATAGGGATGAGGGGGGCTCCATCTGTGATTACACTCCGACGCTCAAGTCAGTGAGAGCACAAAATATAATGTGTATGATAAAATATACTGCAAAGATGCAAGTTAGATGCTCCCTATAGGTGGTTGTCTATTTATAAGCGTACATGAGCTTGAATTTCTGACATTGGTCTTACCCGACATTAATGTGTCATTTCACAGTAACTTTCAATAAAATCTGGATATAAAGTATATAAATCAGAATAGTTAAACAATGTAATCAGGGATACTGGGATAATATTTATTAAATTATCGGGGATATGACATTTATATTCATTACGCTATCGGAAATATGGTATTTATATTTATTACGCTATCGGGAATATGTGTGTGTAGGAAAAACGTTATATTTTACTTTAGTGGAATTTGTCCCTTGCTAGCGTTGCGCAATACTGGGCCAAGGCCAAAACAGGTTGTGTTTTTGGACCTGTTAGGTCGGTTCACAGCCCATGCTAAGCTCTCACGCTATCACCTTCCCCTTATGGGCCCTTAGTGAGCTCGGCCAAATACCTACCCAATTCGGGACAGTATACTATATAAGAAAATGGTATAAGAAGATGGTAAGAAAGGAAAAAATGAAAATGGTATATAAGAAGATGGTAAGAAAAATGGTAATGTCTTGTTCTTTTGTGTATTTACATCACTCCTAAGAAATATATACTGAGACTTTCTCTTCAAATTACAAAGCTAATTATGTAGTGATACACTAATCATGATTCTATCATTAACAAATTAATTCCGTATAATATGTATCGTATAATTTGATAATCATTATTTTCTTAATACGTGTACTCTTCTCTTGACTTCTTCCGACCTTCCTCCATACATATTTTTGGAATTAACAGTTCATATATATGCTGTATTAATTTTCTGAATAAAAATCATATATTATACTAATTCTATTTTAATGATTAAAGGAAGAAAGTCATTCCAATTGAAGGAGTAGAGTAAGTTATTTATGGACATTAATGCAAAAATTTGGTGTGATGTATAGATATATATTATAGTTAGAAACTGAATTGGGTGATGGAAGGAACATGCACAGTCCTCGGAAAGATTTGGTGAGGCTCGTTGGTGATCGTGAGTAATAAAGTAGTAATTTTACCTGCATCAGAATGTGACATTATTCCAGAGCCTCGTGCATCAAACCTCAAACAACTCGTTTTAGGGTTATTCAAATCACATTTCCCTAAGCTTCATTACACACGAGCAGTGTCGTAACGTTACTACTTACGGTTTTGGGGACCAGACAAGAGTTGCCATCATGTTTTTTTTATAAACTGGATCGTAAAAGTTGTTATGTACATGGATATTCAAATATGAATATCACACACTACTTTATTTACTTCGTCTTAGAATTTTACTTCAATCAATTCGATGTATTTTCTGCTGTTTTGAAGTTAATTTTCTTTTTAAAAAATTTCAGTTGCATATTTTGAGAAGCTAATCAATTAAAGGTCTGTAGGACAGATTGTGTTATGAAGAAGTTTCTGAAAAAAAGTATCGTATGTATATTTTGTTTTAGTGGAGTATCTATGTAGAATCTTTCTGAGTTAAGATTCAAAGTTTAACGTTGTAAGAGACATGTTTGTTTTCTTAGATTGGATCCTGGTATGTATGAAATTTATAGACATGAACAATTTGGTACTTTTATATGTTAATTTTAACATATGTCGTTACTTGGTTGATGTTGTTGTGAAGGGTAATAAAAAAAGGAACACTAAACCAATAAACAATGGGGCGGTGCCCTTGGCTGTCGACTGGTTCTCGTATTTCGTATAGGAAACAGAAGGAAAGTGGAAAGGCATTGGTCGCATTAACTCATTTGGAATCCTGCACTGCAGGGGCTGGGTGCCGAGTATTTAACTCTTGCATGCACCTGAGGCCACTGACAGTATTGCCATATCTACACGTAGTAAAATAAAATCACTGTTATTCAAAATATCCAAACTTAGAAACACAAAACTTAAAAGGGACAACGGAAATGGAAAGCTGAAGCAAAAATGAGGGGAAGAATTTAGAGAAAGGTGCGCATAAAAGGGTGGAGGTAAAGAAGAAAGGGGAATCAGCAATTGTCTGACTTCTCTACATCTGGTTAGAAGTTTAAAAGTTTAAAAAGGAAAGAAGGCCACCTCATTTAAAGGCTAGTCACAAGTTTTAATAATAACTTCCAATCATGTTCTATAAGTTACCTATCCTAATGCAGATTATTAGTCAATAATCAAACTTTAAAATTTCAAAGATCCTCATTAGCTAACCAACATTTACTTAAAACAAAGAATTGAAGGAGGGTTAATTTTAGAGCGATAGGCTTCTTCTTTTTTTCGCACAGAATGCCACAACAATAACGAAACAATGTGTTACTCAGGTCGTAACAACCTCTCTGAGCCTGCTCGATTACAATAATCCAAGAAATATTTAATGGTTGAAGCTTAACACGCAGATCCTTGTGACGTTGTAATGGGTTAGAATGAGGATCTATCGAACCACGAAGGATTGAAACACAAAGACAAGACAGCTTTTGACGTGTAACTTTACAATGTCCTCAAAGATTTATTCGCATGTTTTTCAAAATTCAGGGAAACGAGTTGCATAAAGTGAGACCAAATAAGAGAGGTAATGCAAAATATTCGTTTTTAATGAAAGCATGAATTTGTATATTAAACCATCTTCAATAATCAATCAATAGAATAGCAAAACAAAGACTAGGCCCATTATCATGGTATGGGGAAGGGCGATATTTGTAATAACGTGTATATCCACCCATATCTCTCACTAACTACTTCGTTAGTCTAAATATAAGGAAATTCATAGATTTAAAATATCTAAAACCAGATAAAAGGGGGACTACAGCTATTTTGAAACGATTTAAATATTTGTTGAACACTGTATGAAACGGCAGAATCAAAGGTGAACCGAGAGAAACGATGCCAGCTATCAAAAAGTGAAGAATGTTTTGTGAATGAAATAGAAACAAAGTGATTCGGAACTTGTGAAAATAAAATAAAATAAAAAATTAAAGATGTTTGATTGATGAAAAATGAATAGCTACAATGGAGGAAAACAGTACTATGAAATCCCACGTCATTTCCACTATTCCATTCAACTGTTTCTACTTCTCCTACTTGCATGATACCAAACAGGATACAGCAATGAATAGCTGCAATATTCCATTCAGGCTTCATGGCAATAGTGATAGGCTTAAATATGTTCAGAAATCATTAGCTAATTTTTTTTAACATGGAAACCATAAAAATGTACCATATCTTCATGATATTGATTCAGACATCAAGAGTTCCTCATATCTTACAGCTATCATTAGCACAAAAACAACGATAAACATGAGAAAATACTGTAACTCGAGTGCTTTTATGTTGCCAACATGAATAAGTAACACTTGGATCAATTTATTCACTGATCCCGTCTGAACAATTCGATTTTGAACATGTAATATTAACATCTCTTCCTCTATTATGGAACAAAGTTGACTTAATAAAAAATACTAATGGTAGTGATTAGATTTTTATCTATTCAGCTAGCTAACCTGATCACAGAACTGTAGATAAAAAATTTAGTATTTTATCAGTCAATGAACCGAATCAGACACCGAACTAAGAGAGACCTGTACAGTAACCAGCTGAATTTGAACCTTCTGAAACAGATTCCAGATTAATTGAACGCTGACATCGGCAAGCAAGAGCAAAGGGAAAATGACAAAAATATGTATTTGACTGCAATCTTCAAGCTAAATCATTCCGTGTAGTAATTAGGCAGTCCCTCATCAGAGTAGATCAGTCGAATTTGTTTGACTGTGGTCTTGCAACTTGCTTCAGAAAGGGAACAACGCAGTTGGAGCCTCCATCCATGAAAATAGAGTCAATGGGATATAGCACATTAATGTACAATTTAAGTTTTAAGAAAAGACAAGCATTTTATTTGGATTTTGCATCTGCTTCTTACCGTTAATGTATAGCTTAATTCCGAATAAGTTCATGTGGTAAACAAATTAACTAGATAGTATCTGGGGCTAGAAACATTCGAGCTATAATTTACATTTCATATTATTATTACAATTAAAAAATCTTTAACTTAGGGGTAAGCGAACCATATTAACATCCAAAAAGTTAGAAATCAGTGAAGTGCTATGAACATCTTACACACAAAAATCTTAAATGCTTCAAGTAACTATCAACGACAACTCCAAAACAACACCCAAAATAAAGGCTTATTATCATTTTCACCATATTAAAAATTTCAAGCTACTAGCTATACATTATTGAAAATGAAGAATGATATTAAAAGCAATAATAAATTGCAGCTCAAGCCTCAAGAAAATCATGCAGTCCATCATAAAGCAATAAACACTAGCAAATATAAAATTTCTGTAGTTAGAATTGTACCTGCATCAGAAGAAAGTGTAATGAAAAAGATGCAGATTTCAACTACTTCCATGGCTGTGACAAAGTAACTACAGGAGTTGATGCTTCAAATCCTTTTTTTCCTTGTATAGCAGATTTCAGCACATTATATTGCTCAGTCACAGAATTGTACAGGGCTTTTGAGAAGACCTCCTTAGCCTACACAAAAAACCCACCTTGTATCATTCAAGTTAAAATAAAAGAATCTTCCAGATATTGAATTTCATGTGTCAAAGAACTTCCACGTTCAGATTGATACAACCAAAAAATAATAAGTGAACACGAGCAGGGAACCCAAGGATACAGAATACTGACTTTATTTACATATATCCTTTAGCCTTAGATTAGAATCATACGGTGCTCATCACACTACAAAAAACTACACTCAACCAGCAAATATTGTAGGTGTGCTATACATCCCAAGAATACATTGGCACAAATGAGTTCCAAAAGACGGGGTAGGAAGCCTATAGGTTCACATGACTTATTATACTATTTTGTAATTCCATATAACAACTTATACATTAACACCTCTCTCTATCACAACACCCATCACATCCCATACTTCTCTCTCTTTCTTTGTTGTAAAATTTGTCTTACAAATAGCACTTCTCAAAGCAAAATACCACTACATCGGCACTTAGTTACAAGTGGTTTATAAATCATTTCATGTTGTATCCCATTCTTAAGCAGTCAGTCACATCTTCTCAGTTTGAATATAAAAAATGACGAGTGAATTCCAAGAATAAAAGTGCCAGAATAAATGACAATAAATTTAGTTCAAGTACAGGTCATCAAACTCAACTTACCTTTTCAGGATTTTCACAAGTAGCAGTGGTTTCAGAAAAGCTTATCGCTGGAGCCACTGATATGCCAGCCCCATGAAAGCATATAATTCTTTTCTCCCCAATTTCTTTCTCAACCTACAAAATTACATGGTCGCATTAAAATTGAGATAAAATATCAGGACAGACTCTCAAAGACAAGAACACCATACCTTTAGTGGAGGGGGCATGATATCATGGCACAATATTGCCAAAGGATATACATGACCTGGTGGACCTGAATGTTCAACAAGTCTTCGCATATTATCTACCGAAGAAATATCAAAGGGTGCCTGAATATTAATATGCCAAAACATCAACAAAATGGTAATGTAAATATTATGGAGCTGGAAATTGTGCAATACTTTTATTTACAATGTATGACACTGATACATCTCAAGGTCAGCATTCTATATGACTGCATTCACAAAATAGGACATTGATATATATACCCTATACTTGTGACCCCTTTTATAAATAGCTCACAAGCACCAACAAAGTATTGGACCTTGGATACAGTCCTTCAAACTTACCTTCCAATGTTTAAATAATTTTTTCTTACATAGAATGAAGGACAAAGCACATGCAAACCAGCCCAAGGCTATAAGAACTTAAAATGTAAGTACAATTATAATATAGAACACACGTGCAAGAATATATGGCCTAAAAATCAATATTTGAGCGAACTCAATATTGAGCAAATCAGGATTTCATTTCTAGCCACCCCTCCAAAAAAAAAATCTATAGCCCAACAAGTGGAATAAGGTTTCACTGTTGAATCAAACACCCTGGATCAGATAACATTTCATTCATTTCAGAAATAAAAAAATTCCCAAAGCAACCCTTGCAAATAATTTATTGTGCTTAAATAGAGTACTATATCTGACTCACATCCTGCTTGCTTCTAAACAAGATACATGCCTGCTTTTAAACAAGATAAAATCCTGCCTAACTTAATTCCTTTTAAAGAATATGTTCTATAGCATATTACAGAATAACCATAAAGAACAAGAGTTGCAGTACCCTTCTGGAAGGGTACAAGACTGTAGCACTAAATGCCAATACAAACTTTTCAATAATTACATATAAGAGAAGGAAATAAGGTAAAATAAATCAAACTTATCATACAAGTTAAAATCAAATTGTGCATTTCAATCTTTTCAGATGCTTGCCGATTAGTTCTTTTAAAGTTGAGATACATAAGTTAATTGTAATCTATAAGAGGAATTTGACATGTTTTAACTTCTATTTTCTTTTCCTCTAACTGTTTGTTATGAACTTTATCCAATTTGTCCTCTAGTCAATGTCAAAAACTATATTTGTAAAAGAAGTTTGACTAAACTAAAACTGTGCCACACTATTTATATTTTACTTTAACAAGAGGGTGAACTTACCGGCACCCATTCTCTGGTCTGGGCATCTGGGCGATCCCTACCACCACTAGGGGCAATCCAGACTAACTGTGATCCATTCCTGAACAAGAAGGCCAAGATGACGGACATTTGACCAATAAATAACCATTACATACAAAAGATACTATCTAAAGTAAACATGCCCACTGCTGTTACTTCCTCTTTCCTTTATGATCTCATTGCAGATTCTAGAAAACAGAACTCAATTTGATGCATTATGATCTGAACAAAGGGTACTGGGCATTGATTAATAAGCATGCACTCAAATTGACGCATTATGCTCTGCATAAAGTGTACCAGGGCACTGGATAATAATTAAGAAACCCTATTTACCATCTCTAATTATTCATAAGGAAAACAAGTATCAAAGAATTTGGTTTTCAAATTTCAATAACTAAATACTTTTATAATAAATATCTTCTATTTTTCTTCCCTTAATCAGTACGTTAAGGCCAATGGTTGGTCTTCCTAACTAAAAGCAGCCATTTAGCCATAAACTAAGGGATATATACCTTAAAAGCATAGCCATTTCCTTCAGAGCTCGTATGTTTGCAGTTCTTTTCATCTCAACAAGTGCCGGATCATCAAGCATGTGCTTTTTAGAGTAAACACAAATGAGATTCCTATTAAAACGAAAGTATAAGTAAAAAGTTTCAGAAGTCAACTTCTTTATAGAAGGAAGTATAACATCACAAAGCTTTAATTTGATAAACAAAGGTACAAAATGAACCTGCCAATACTGAATGGTTTGGACAGAGGATCAGTTATAACTCTATCTCCTGCAACATAGGTCTGAAGAACAAACAGCATAATTCAATTACTTCAAGGATCATAAATATGTATAGCCCATGCTTCAAAATAGCAAGACTATAAATATGCAAACTGTACCAGGTTTTCAGCAATATAGGGAAGTCGTGTTTCAAGAAGCAATGAAATGATGGCTGGATCAGCTTCAGTTTGGTGATTTGACATTAAGATGATGTTGTGTCCCTGCAGTAATTTTTTCATTCTTTCAACATTTTCCCCCACATCTATGAAAATGCTAACATAGGACATACATACACAAGAACCAACAAATCAGAATCAAGTCAGGCATGTAAAGTACAGACAATTCTTCTAGACCTTCTATATATCTGATACACAAGTAATAAGCAGTGTTTCCTAAAAAAATTATATAGATACAGCAGAAGCATTAGAAACATCAACTCAGTATCTAACTTATACCAGAATACCAGGACAATCTTATGATGATGCTATTGATTTTCTGGGATAATAGTAATGCAGATACGCAGTTACGAATAGTTCATGCTACAATAATGAAAAATAACCTAAAGAGCAATGGAAAATTGAAAAACAAACACATTATATGGGTCAATTCCCACAATCTCGGTCTAAGATTTAAACTAAAGACTTTTACACATCTAATAAACCTCAGACATAGATACCGAACTTTGGGTTAAGATAGAAGTAATAAAGGAGGAATACTAGGCTTTAGATTACTACCCTCACCCTATTGGTGAGATAAGGTTATTACAAATTCTACCAATACTTAACAGCAAATAATCGCTCAATATGAAGAAAGCGTATTAGAAATTGGTACCTGCTTGAGTTTCTCTTCCATTTCAATGAAAAGGGGCATGTTGCCAACATAAGCATTTCTGCAACAAAAATATCACCTTTAAGAATAGCTTTGAGGTGCAGGCAAAAGGAATAGACATTGTCCTGATACGAGCTTATTATGTATGGGCCTTTAAGTGCCATGAATATAAATGGGGTATACAGATTGCTACATCCAAGAATTACACTTCAGGAAGTGTTTTAGATGGCTATTAGTTGTATCCAGTTCTATGAAATTGAAATAGAGGTATTTCTGAAGTAATTGGCATGATTTCAAACCTTTAATTAACATTTGCAAATAAGGGAATATTGAATTCATTTAGAATCAAGAGCTCTTCTCTAGATACAACCAGGAAGAATCAAGTTAACTACCAGATAAAACCAGAAATAAAATCATATGTTGTAGAAGAGTGTCACAGCTGAACAAGAGTAATTTTGCCTGTTCTGCATGCATCACCAATTCATAATAAATCTCCTTTTGAGGGCACATAGGAAACTGAGAAGGATACCCAGTAACAAGACACAAATTGCTGCAACAGCTATATCGCTCCAAGAGTTCAATCTTCAATTGTTCCCACATCTAACTGGTGTGTTCATCTATAAGTGATTTAAAAATATGTATGGTCGAGCCCTCCGTATAGAGTTGTGCCAGCTTCACCTTAATAATATCAAGATGAGTTCCCTGTACCTGGAAATAAATCTCTGCACACACTATCCACCCTGCGGTATCCTCACCATCAAACAACGACAACTGCACCTTCTTCATGGCTTGAAGGAACTCATCAAGTGAACCATTGTTTGGATCAGGGTAGGCCCTTGTAGCTGCCACTATAATTTATCATTCCACTATTTCCTCACAATAACTCCATCAGTCTTGAGTTGCATAACCTGCAGAGCGTTTAGATCGGTGACTTCTATCTTCAGTGTTGTGACCTTAGCCTCCATTTTCTTCAATGACATTTGCCAACATTTCTGACCACTTGTCCGTTTGTATCCAATAGGTCAGACCAAATGTTAGGGATCCAAAAAAGAACAAAGAGAATAACAAGATAGATGAGATAATTCCAAGATGATTACTAAAAACAATCTCAGAAATACAGTAGGATTAACGATCCTACTGCCACAGAGCAAGCTTCTTCAAGGAAAAAAACATTCCTTCCTCCCAACAGATTTCTCCCCTCTACCTCTTATTTATGTCCCTTATATTCGGTACCCCTCTCACTCCTTCACCAATTATGTTACAACTTTTGCCACCTCAGAACTTCTCTTCACACCCTTTTTTCTCCTTTCACCCTCTGGACCTTGGGCTTATTATCAGTGTCTAAGCCCACAATCCTAGTCCTATCATAGGAGTATTAGTTTGTCTATTAACAGCCTATGCAGATTTTTTTAAAAGAATCTACGCTATAAAAAGTTGCAAAAATGAAGCAGAATTTTTTGAAGATTGGGAGAGATTAAAAACTTCAGTATTCTTGCTCAATATACTATAGTTTGACAGCTCAGACCATTAGACACAGCAAAACTGCAATTCCTCATTGTCCAAGCCTCACAGCATTTACAGGTGAATCCTAGGAAGATAACATCTTGAATATGTCTCCAAGACACCACAAACCATGGTCTTGTGTTCTGCTTACAAGCTTCACCAGGAAGCTTTATCAATCAGAATATTAACTTACATTTATTCACATGCATAACATTGTTCGCTCATTTTATTCTACAAAAATCACTTCAACATATTACGGGATTTCACTAAACACCAAGCAAAAATTCATAAAGATCAAAGGGCTAGCAACTATTGGAAGGTGTATACTCCAGCATTCATACAGGATATGCCTTAATCACATGTACATTGTATTTGTAATTCGTACACGATTAGAAGAAACATACAAAATCATCACAACTGCATTGCTATTGTTCTTGATACCATTGGCTTCAACACCATGTGTTAAACACATCGAGACTTCAAAGTTCCAATAGGGCGTGTAAATACACATTGCATGTTAACTTCCCCTCCCCTCCTCCAGAAAAAAACATAATCCCTTCGGTTATGGACACTCCGTCATATACCTTTAAAATTTCCTAACACATTTTTCACAAATTCTTCGGAACCTAGCTTATTGTAGACATAAACTTGCTAAAATACAAATGCCTAATTCAAGGATATCATTCTTACACATTAAATTTTCATAATCATGTGCATAGGTGATCAACAATAAAATACATAGATAAAAAAATTTGACTGCTACTAAACAGTAGAAAGAGAAACTATTGCTAGTAAACTCACTTGAAATCAACCAAAGGACGGATGTAATTCTGACCAAACACGTAGTAGTCAAAAGGCTCTCTCTTTGCCTTGTGGTGTGGTTGAAAAACAAAAGGATCCTGTTAAAGATCATTCATGTTCTGAGAATGACAATTAATAACATGAAACAAAAGCAAACTAACTCTGCAGCATGAGTCAAAAAGCCATGACAAATTCCTAGATAAAATATCCCCATTGTGGAAATAATTAACAAAGTATTTTCTAGAATTCGATCTTACCGTCACATCCAAAAATACGCGATCTAATAAAGCAATCATATTTGACAGTACAATTTCATTTGCCTTGGGATCTCCACTTTGGATAACCTGAAATGCATTGCACACAAAATGAAATGTATCTAAGTTATTTGACTCTTTCAAATAACAAAATGATAAAAAGAGAATTAGTATATAACTAAAGCTAACTAACCCGTTATGAGATTCTAAACTATACTCACTCTAAGGCTAGGAAGATACAGGTAACAATTAAAACACAAAAAAGACATATTTATTTGTCAAAGCATAAACACGGGTGCAAGATCTCAAATAACAAGATTGCTTGTGTTTTGAATAACCATGATTTGTTATTGGAATTGATAATCAAGTAATCAACATTTTACCAACAACATATTAAACCATTATTAACACAGCAACAGAAAGAGTACCAAACACCAAAAATTATAGTAAACTGTGTCAATGCATGAATCAAAGAAACAAGGATAGATGATAGACAACAATATGCTTGAAGGACATGATTTGTGAAGTTCAGTTTAATTGTGAATTATGAGTGAACTAATATCTGTTCCCACATCACAGATATTAGGAAAAGTTCATATGACAGTACAGGATGCACGTGAATATAAACATGACTTACTGCCTTTTTATAGTTATTGTACACTTCTTCCATTCCTGCAGCAACATTAGCAGGCAGAGATCCAGCTTCTACTTCTTTCTTGATTCCAGCAAAAACGTCTGCAAAATAAGCAGTGAATATGGTATGAAGGAAAACCAATTTTTAGGATTAGAAAAAAAAAACAGAAATTAATTAAAATGATTTCATTCAGGGCTTGCCAGAGCATCTTAATCCCAAATTTCCTGTGAAATAACGGAGACGGTCAAACTTGATAGATTGTTACGAACAAGAAGTTGCAGCTCAACACAATTCAGAAAAAAAAAAAATGATAAAACATGCGAAACACAATATTTGTTACTTCTTATTCGAGGCAGAGTAACTTTGTCTTTAGAAAAGAAACAGTCAGGTAAACACACCCTTGCTATTTAACACTGACTGATCATATAACTTTCATTCTCTCCTTTCTCAAATCACCACAGCAATAGGACAAGACTCAAAACACCAGCCGCTAATGAAAAACTAAAATAAAATAAAGAAACAATAAAATAATCGAATCGTTCGCATGCTCATCACCTAACCGAAAAGTCCATTAGAAGAAGAAAAAAACAGAGAGAATAAATTACTCACGCCACCAAATTAACGGTATTTATTTCCAACAACCAAAACACAAACCTCAATCAGTGCCTAAAAACAGAAAAAAGATAAAATAAAATAATAATAAAACCTCACACACAATCACCGTGTCCTCAGTTAAGCCTCCAAACTTCCTAGCCGCGCTTTCTCTATTCAATTCAATTTTGAACTCAATATTTAAACAAGTAAATAAAAACACAAATCGAGCGAAGCCTCCGTGAGCAAACTCCACGAGGAAAATAAACAAACGCAAAAAAAACATCGAAGAAGTTGACGATAAACATATAGAGAAGAAGCGGAGTGTGAAGATAGGAAGAAAAAGGAAAGAGGAGAGGTGAGTGAACCTTGTTCGCTCTGAGCGTTGAGGAAGGTGCGGGAAGAGACGGAAGCGGACATGTTAGGGGGAGAATGTTTGGCGGAAGCGAGGCAGTTATCTTTAGGAGTGACGGAGGAGCAGGAAGGCGAGGGCGCGGTAGAAGATCGCAGAGAGATGGAGGAAGAGGAGGAGGAGGAGGTTGAAGAGAGAAGCGTAACCCTAGGAGTTGTAGACGTAGGGAAGAATGTGGTTGGCGGCGTGGAAAGGAGTAACATAGTTTTGTTGGAAAGGCGGAGGAAGGGAGGGATGGCGTGTGCCACATAGTAAGCTGAAGAACCGGTCATGCTCATTCTTCAAAGATCAAACCCGAAAGAGAAGCTGAAAAAGAGAGAGAAAGAGAGATAGGATCCGTTCGTATGTGGTGAGTCCGAGGGATTGGCGGGCACACGTGCTTTTCGTCTCCCTGGGACCCACGTGCCACTGTGTGATCAGAAGACACGTGGACCGCCTCCAACGAATCCTATACTTGGACGGATAAAACTCAACTCTCCCTTCTCTCTCTAAATCTTTTCATTATTAATAACTATAATTTTTTTATTTTCGCTTTCTTGAGTTTATCATTCTTCCATTGAATTCCAACTTTGATTTTTTCTCCACTTTGTTTAGTTTAATAAATTTGTATATTGACATAATCATAATCAAAAATCATATGTAATATTTTTAAAGAATTTGTCATAAATGTTATAGACTAGATACGATCGTGTATTCGTGTCGGACATAATATTCATAAAACATATATCAAATTTAAATTAAATTTTTGAAAATTTTAATTTAATTATAACACAATTTTAAAATAGAAAAATATGTCTAAACATTCAAATTTATTATATAAATTTTTAATATAATTATAAAAATAATAAACAAATACTTTCAAATAAATTATTAAAAACATTTTTATATTAAAAAAAGTTGAAATATAATTATATAATATATAAATTTATGTTTTTTATTTATTTTTATAGAGTATACATATTTAATATTTTTGTGTCTGGATTTATGTCTATCATATATATATATATCATAAATGTGTGTAGATTTTTAATTATATTACGTTGAGAAATGCTAACAACACGTGAAGCTCTAATCTTACCAAACATAAAAAAAAACTCCTAATTGGAAAAGGAAATTCAACTAACTTGGTCTTGTAGCTATATTAAATACATACAGGAGCAGTTGTATCATAAATAAGAAAAGTCTAAATTTCTTTTTATAAATTTAAAATACATCTCTTCGATAATTATTACTTTGGGATTGAGATGTGATTGTGGGGATAATATATGGCTAACTCTTGAGATGAATTATTGTCCCTTAGTTTTTAGTTTGGAAAGATATTTCCTTTGGAAGTTAATATAAAATGCTTTTCCTGCAAGTTGGTGTTTTCCCTATCCTGATGTGTTCTATGTATGTCATATTTGATACCAAAATTGATAGGGTGCTTGAAATCCGAAAAAGAAAAAGAAATGAAGAAGAAGAAAAAGGAGTAACTGATGTATTCTTTTTCACTTTTTTTTTATTCACACATCACTTAAAAAGAAACTCATGCACCTTATAGCAATTTTTTTCATCATATAGTTAAGATTAAATATTTTTTTTAATATTAAATGTTTTTTTAATGTACCGAAATTGATTTTCTTTCAAAATTTTAGATTATGTGTTGAAAAAAAGAAAATTACTAAAATAAATTAAAATATATTATAATGGGTAATATCTACGTAAATTGTCTATAAATTTAAAATTTAAAATTAATTTAAATTTTTTTTACATAAAATAATTTATTTATATTAAAGATATTTAAATATGTAATACAGTTGATATTCTTTTATATTAAAATTTAATCTTATAACTATAATAAATATTTCTAATTAATATAAATGTGAAAACTTATTTATAAACATTAATTATAATATTTATATTGATTATAAATATTTATTGTAATTATAATTATAAGATCCAGTTTTAATATTTATAATATTGTGGATAATAATGTAGATAATTATAATTTATATTTATATATAAAGAGGATTTTCTATTATAAATGTTTTTTTTCCATAATTTTTTTCCAATTTTATCCTTATTTAATATATCTCATTTTATTAGTATAATGGAGTATTTTGTCATTTCATATGAATTATTTAAAAAAATTAAAATTAATATTAATGTACAATTTTTATATGTTGACTCTCCACTATTTCCTTAATTCCTTATTTTAAGAAAACCATAGGAAGAGAAAGAGCATACTTTCACATATTTCTACATCAAATCTCACATATAAGATAAAATAACCTTTATTTTCAATCACCCTCCTCACTCCATTTCAAACAACTATATTATTTGGTAAAACCATTATTCTTTTGTATTTACCATCAAGTCAATCCCAACTTTGACATGAACATTACTACACTCTCCGATCCCAAAACTATCAATGGAAGAATGAAAAAAACTTGAAGAAAAAGAGAGACTCAAACCGAAGAAGAAGAGAGATTCAAACCGAAGAAGAAGAAAACAAAGTCGTTTAATTAATTCATCATTTTTCTTCTACATGTTATTTTTTGTTTTTCAGTTTTGACTCATCCAAAATTATTTATGTATGTAAGATTATTTTTTTTTATGTATATTAATTTTTTATTATCATAAAAAAGAAAAATAGGGATATACATGTACTCTTTCATATGTGTTTCCGGTAGTGTATTATAATAAAAGTGAATAAAATCGAGTTGAGAAGAAACAGTTATTAAATGAGTGATTGAGATAGGGATTTATTATGCCTTTTTGGTTGACAACTGCAAAGAGCGAATGCAGAGAAATTAGAATCCATTGGTTCACTCCTATCCCCGTCTAAGACTAAGATAGGTGTCCTGCCAAACACATAACCTCCAAAAGCACTTTGCCTTACTAGCTATTTTCTCATCCAATTCAGCATCTATCTCTCATTTCCAATTTCAAAACCAAGCAAATCCTAATTTCTGCTGACTTGTCAAGAAAAAAATGCTCAGGTTTGTATTAAAAATTAATCTTGTAATTAATATAAATATTAAAAGTGAATCTTATAATTATAGTTAATATTTATAAATAAATATTCACATTTATATTAATTATAATTATAAGATCATATATTTTAAATATCTTTTATTTAAAAAGAATTATTTTATACAAAAAAATTAAAATCGATTTTAATTGCTGAACTTTGATATGTTAATATTGAATAATAATTCTGTAAACAAATAATTAACACCTAACCTATTTTAATAGTTTTTTAAAATATATAAACGAAAAACATATTTAATTAATAATACAAATATTCATATAAAACATGCATTACATTACGTTAATTCTCAATTAAGCGAGATAATATATTATGGTGATAGGAAGGGAGAAAAGATTAAAATGCAGCAAAAAGGATGTATGTAGTGAAATTTTATTTTAGAAGAGGACGTGAATATTTTAATAAAGCATGAACCACTTATTAACTAAGAATTATATGCAACATAAACATCAGGAAATGTCACTTTACACCATGATAACAGTTTTGGATACACCTTTAAAAAGAGCATGACGAAGATGTAACTATTTTTTTTTATGTTTAAAAGAAGTAGTCATTCTCTTCAAACGATTTTCGTTTAGAATAAAACGTATTAGCTCAAATCAGCCACCAAGGTGGCAACGCTGACCCCTCCACTCTTTTATATATCAATACCTACACCTACATGTAAAAGAAATTTTTTATTATAATTGTTTTTTTTATACCCAAATTTCTTCTGATTCTATTTTATTTAATATATTTCATTTTATTAGTATAATAAAATATTTTTTCATTTTATATGAATTATTTAAAAAATAAAAGTATTTTTTAATTTAATATTAATTTACAGTTTTTATACACAAACGGATTCCCCACTCTTTATTTAATTCCTCATTTTAAGGCAAGAACAACAAAAAAAGAGCAAAGTATACTCTCACACTTTTTCACACTAAATCTCACATATCAAATCAAATAATATTTATTTACAATCCCTCTCTTCACTCCAAAACCATTATTTTTTTTTATCTACCATCAAGTCAATCCTAACTTTAACGTGAACATCATCACACATTTCGATCCCAAAACTATCAATGGAAGAAGAGAAAAAACTTGAAGAAAAACAAGAGAGACTCAAATAGGAGAAGAAGAAAACAAATGTTATTTAATCAATTTATCATTTTTCTTTTACATGTTATTTTTTGTTTTTCATTTTTGACTCATCCAAAATTATATATATATATATATGTTAAATTTCTATCATTGTGAAAGTTGAGTAAAAGAGAAAAAAATGCAGATACGCAAACGTTGTTGCGCCCGTGTTTAATAAGAAAATTATATAAGAATATGGTAAGAAAAAATGAAGATGTCTTTATTTTACTGTGTGTATTTACATAACTCCATGAACCAGTAAATATTAAATATATACAAGTGTATGAAGACTTTCTCTCTCCAAGTTATAAGCTAATTATGTAGGATCCACTAATCATGGATTCTATCATTATATTTGACAATTATTATTTTCTTAATACTCTCCCAAGTTGGTAGGTGAAGATCATGAACCAAATTGTGTCGTAGTGTCAAAAAATGATCCTTGTCCAGTGCCTTCTGTGAGCTGGCACTATGTCAGTACATATGAAGGATTGATTATCCTGGTTTGTAATTTTTCTCGTACAATGTGGCAGTCTATCTCAATGTGTTTTGTGTGTTCATCAAATACTGGGTTTGCTGTTATATGTAATCTCGCTTGATTGTCACAGAAAAGTTGAGCTTGCAATTTACATGACATTTTAAGTCCTGCAACAGATATTGCAACCAAACTATCTCTAAACAACTATTGGTCATTACGCGGTGCTTCTGCGTTTGTCTATTTTTTTGACTTCCATGAGATAATAGAAGAACCAAGAAAAATGTTTGGCTGACAACCTCCCCAGTTTGAGTCGCAATAAGCTGTCAATGTCAGATTGTTCTCGGATGACAATAGCAATCCTTGTCCCGGTGATCCTTTGATGTACTTTAGGACTCGAATTGCGGCATTTCAATGATGTTTTCGTGGAGCTGTATATATTGACTTAGACCCATTTACATCTGATGGGTTTCTACCAACGGGTAACGATGTCAAAGTCCATGTTTGATTTAGTTGCAAGGTGGAAACCTCTTCGTCCATTGCTTTTTTGCCAATTTGAATCAAGGATAGCTTGAGCATAAGTGTGAGGTTCTTTGGTGGTTGTGATGTTAGCAAGATATGCACTATCTGTAGAAGAAAATCGTGAATTAGAAAGAAAATGATGCATAGGATACCTGGTTCCATTTGCCCAGTCTTGGGCAGTGGTCGAATGATTTGGCTTGGGATCCCGTTACGTAGTCTTGAAGTCAGGAAGGTGGGGTTGATGTGCGACTGGATCGTCGAACAGGAAGGTCGGTTGGAGAAGGTTCAGTAATGGGTGTCAGACTTCCTGGCGTGGGAGAAGAAGGTTGGTCTGCTGGAGGTTCAGGTGCATTATGACAAGTAGGAGAAGAAGGTTGGTTTGCTGAAGGTTTAGGTGCATTGTGACAAGTAGGAGAAGATGGTGGATCGAGTGAATGTTGGACAGGAGTGGGTAAGTCAATGTCAATAGCGGACAAAATACCTTGTAATGGAGGTAAGGATTGTGGTTGAGACTGTTGGCAGAATGAGAAAACACTTTCATGGAAGATGACATCCCGACCTGTAAAAAAGATGCCTGCATCTATATCAAATAATTTGTATCCTTTTTTATTGAGAGGATAACCAATGAAGATGCATTGTCGAAAGCGCTAATCAAATTTTTGCTTAGGTGAAACAACAGTTGCGTAACAAAGGCAACCAAAAGTTTTTAGGTGAGAAAGTGAAGGTGGGCGATTATATATCATCTCAAAAGGTGATTTATTTTTGAGTAAAGGTGATGACAAACAATTAGTGATATACACAACCCCCAAAATTCTAATGGTAAATGAGACTGAAATAGGAGGGCTCGTGATGTGTTTAAAATATGTCTATGTTTGCGTTTTACTAATCCATTTTGTTGAGGAGTGTAGACGCAAGTGCATTGACATTCAATACCTTTTTTGAGACAACAAATTATGCATTGAAATAAATTCCAATATGTTGTCAGCGCGAATGGTTTTAATAGATGTCTGAAATTGATTTTGTGCAAAAGTAATGAATGATTCTAAGAGATGTTGGGTTTTAGACTTGTGATTCATAAGAAATAACCGAGTACATCTAGTATAGTCATTGACTATAGTGAGAGAAAAACGTTTTCCAAAATGAGTTACAATGCAATAGATTAAATAGAGAATGAGATTTATTGTGCTAAACGGAAAAGAGTAGCCTTGTCTGTTTAGCTTTGTGACAAATACTACAATTATTATGAATGAGAATGAGATTTTTACTGATAGGTAGTAATGAAGATGCAAGTTGTAGACGCGCCAGAGAAGCTGAGGAACTTGTGCCATAAATCAAGGTCGATTGAAATTTGAGATGCGTGAGCTTGGTTTGAAAGAAGGGGACATGTATTATAAGCCTGCATGTTGTTTACGGAGCCAATCATCATCTCGTAGTCAACTCTTGCAAAACGCAACCATGTGGAGTAAAAACGACACAACAATTTAGTGAACTAATTATCTTACTAATTGACATGAGATTTAAATTTAAATTAAAAGAAGGAACGCAAAAAACATATTGTCATTGAATTTAATTGTGCTCGTAGATGAGATGGGCGCAATTGAGTCATTGGACAAATTAACATTTGGAATAAATGATGATGAAGTGTATGTGAAAAATTGTGAATCAAATGCAATGTGATTGATTGTTCCGCTATCCAAAATCCATGGTTTCGTAAAAGCAGAATTTGATAAACGAGTTATGGGAAAACAAACCTGCACTGACGTGTCACTTTTACCATTATTGTTGAGACTATTATTGTTGAGCGAGTAAATAGAATCTACCCTGTGGATGTGGGTGAAACCTGTGTACAGGTATATAACTATAGTGCCTTTTGTCCCACCCATATAATATACTATCAGTATTACTGTAGTAGACCTTACTAACCTTAGACTTTTCTTCCCAATGTTAAAATGGTTGATCTTCGTCTAGTCAATTTTTCTTCTTTTAAGGGCTGTGGGAACGGTCTCATACATGTCTTGTGGCAAAATCTTTTGAAGTGATTTTTACCGAAGTTTATAAAAGACAACTACAATTGCATATAATTGCGCACAATATTGTACAATAATTGCTGATCATGCCTGTTGACCAAAACGCTGGAGCCTTGCCTCGTCAAACCTGGATCGACTTCTGCGCCGTGTTAGCCTCCGTCCTTCACCGCGATCCACCTCAAGAACCTGCAAAAGACAGAACGGCGCCGC
>Ga0123342_1002593_pt1 | contig 29883 bp, 13 predicted proteins | sample Turbeawhitnodule_FD_89960 | JGI IMG/M metagenome (GOLD analysis project Ga0123342, IMG submission 89960) | Root nodule microbial communities of legume samples collected from Mexico - Turtle bean Mexico white nodule | ecosystem: Host-associated > Plants > Roots > Nodule | place: Mexico: Nepantla... | reverse complement strand
TTTGTGATTGGAGATCCCATGAATAAGGTTCATATGGGTAAAAACAAGTCACTTGTTAGTTCTGCTAGCACTAATATTGATTTTAAATCAATTTTGTCCATTCCTATGGTGTGTGTGAAAGTGATAGATACTGCATTATCGAGAGGATAAACTTTGTGGTTAAAATTCAGAGGTAAAAGAGTTTTAATGATTTACAAAGTTTTAATGATTTTCATATCCCTTATGGGTGGTGTATGATTTACAGCATACACATGATGAAATCACCTATATGAGTGTTAAGTGGGGCCGCTTGCATGAGATCTTGGCAAGATCTCTATAACACTCATGAATATCGGGCACGCGCATGGCCTAGTAGCGCAACGCAGCGATAACAGCAAGTAATGTGGGGGTGTATTGTGATTGATAAACCTCTAACACATACTAAGTGTCTTGGTTCATATAGCTTGTTATACCAACTACACTATGTGTTACGTTCATCAATCTAAGACTAGTTTATATAGCTTGCTATACTAGATCTGACGCATTACATCTTAGATGAACCCAAAATATTCTTTTTTTTTCTTCTTTATCTCTATGTTTTATTTTTTGCAAAATGTGGGGGATTGTTGTAAACAAAATCAGTTTTGCAAAATAAAAAACTAGAAAACAGAGATGAACATAAACCTTAATCTTTTGATGCTTCTGTTGGAGGAAATCTCGGAAGCAGAGTGAAGCGGAGAATGACTCTAAGTTTGAAAAGAAAACGTTGCCCTTCCCACCTTGGATCGTGTCGAACGACTTGGAAGTTTTGCACCTCCACATTGCTGGATTTTCGAAGGTTGAAGAAGTTGTGCCGTTGGAACCTGGAATAGTGCCACCAATGGATGCTGGAATGTGGGTAGTGGTCGTTTGGGGTTGTTACTTTTTTCCCTATATAAATAAGGGTTCCCCTCCTTCAGAAAAGCAACTCACACACTCACTTCTTCATCTTCTTCAAACCCTCCGTTCACCATCTTCTTCCTTCTCCATTTTCCCATTTTCAATTTCTCTCTCCTCATTATTTTATTATTATATATTTTTGGGTTCTATTTGGGTATTACTCTTTTAAAGAAAAACTTGCTAGTTCTGATCTTCAAAAATTACCGGGAAGTTCCTGTTGTATCCTGGGAGACTTGTGCAATACACCGTGGATAAGTCCTTACGGACAGTGATCACTCACGCCTCGGGAAATCTTTTTGTTGTTTTAAAGCCTATTTTACTACATATATTTCACCATGTGGTGTCAGATTTATTTACTGTCTTCGGTTTTTTTGCTAGTCCTTACCTGTTTTATACAATCTTTTCATTGTTTACTCACTCTAAGTTAAATTTCGATTGAACATTTAGCATGGTTACTACTCCCAATATATTTAAAACAGGAAAAAGAAATACTAAAAACATATTATTCTCTACCATAATCTTTCAAGATTCTCTTGTAACAGATAATATTTATTAAAAACTATAGACTAAGTGAAATAATCATAAATAAAAAATACATATTTCTAACTGGTAGTTTCAAATAAAAGGGTAAGAAATGAAACATGTGTCATTATTATACAAAAAAATGTTACATTAGTGTTAACAAGAAACCACCCACCGCAGCAGTCATCAACATTACACACAACATAACTATTAATACATGTCTCCAACATAAAAGCTACGATACATACTGAACTTAGTAAAGTTAAAGTTCAATACTAATACAACAATTCATGACAGAAACTAATGAGACATATTTCCTCTTTTCGCTATTTGCCATCCAATACTCAAGGCTGCTAGTAGTAAATAAGCATGAACAAAGAACATAAGAATAGAAACCATAGATAGAAAAGGCTTGGCTGCAGCACTCTGAGACATGAATTGCAAAGGTCCTCCAAAAATTACACATACTGATAGGAAATCATTTCTCGTGAACAAGAGGAGAATACACAGGATACCACATATTACTTCGGACGTACTCCACAGTCTCATCCTGCAACATTAACCACCAGTTAGAAATGCAGCCAATGCTTGTTAAATTTTGCAATGTTCAGATCTCAATACAGTCTAGGCTGGTAGCATGCAAAACTTATTGATATAATCCATCCATCAGTAGTTTTAGAATTTGTTTCCAGACAGTTGTTTTTCTTCAAAACTGCTGAAATAGAAGAGAAGAAAAACTTTTCTAGGCATGCTCTTAGTATATCGTAAAGGATGAAACTTTTCATACTTTTGACATATGGGAAAGTTCTCTGGGCCCCACATCACCATGTCCTTCTGCCAGTTCTTCTTCAACTGCAGCTCGAAGCACAGCAGCCCCAACCTCGGCTGTAACATCTCGTATGCTGCAGCAAGCAAGTCGCATTAATAAGAGAGGGTCATCATATCAGTTCATGACATTTTTTAGTTTCGAAACAAACAACCAAATCAAGCAGACCATTTATTCTTATGAAAAAAACGAGTGTATAAAAACTTTTAAACATTGTTACTGTCAGAAGCTTTTATATTTAGGAAATGAGTGAGAACACCTTTGACGAGAGAAGTGTGGATCAACACTTATATATATTGTTAGATATTGGTGCCAAACTCGGCATCTGAATCCTTGATAATAGCTTTCACCAGATCAAAGTTTTAAGTTATAAAATTTTTACAATTTCATTTGTTTTGGTCATTACAAAAGGCAACATGAAAAGCAAAGCCAGAAGAAAATGAAATGTGAAAGATATCAAGAGAAAGAAAAAGGAACATTACCTGTCAACAGATGGATATAAAATTCCGCTTAAGGTATCTTCCTCGGCCATGTATGAAGCAAGGCTGTAAGGATATCAGTATGTCAGTAATTTATTTAAAACAAGCATCAACTGACATCTCTTCAGAACTGGGAAAATTGAAAAGGATGCAATTGCAATTTAATCAAATGAAAATAGTAATATAATTTTCATGATATTCTCATCATATGTTACAAAAATTGTCAGATTTGAACTTAAAACTAATTGACAACGTGGGACTTTCCAAAAGAAATGCACTAAAGATAATTAGTACTTCAAAACCTATGGTAAATGCATGTGATGTGACTACCAAGTAGTGAACATGTTTTTTCTTCCTGTACAAGAGCATAAAGACATAGGCCTATATAGAATGAATATCAAAGGAATGAAATGTAGAAAACAGGAAAAATGTTGGGCAACACATAAGACAAGGACAAACAGTTCAATGATTATAGCAGCCTATGCCATGACTATAAATGTCAAAAGACATGTTACTGTTGCCAAATTTCCACGGGTGTTAGCACCAATAGCTTTTGGTTAATAAATAAAGAAACAATTTTCAAATTAAAATCATACCACTCAGAAGCTGCCTGCAACATTCCATCTGTTATAAGGTGAGCGCCTGACAGAAGAGTTCCCAAACCAATTCTGAAATGAAATGGTTAAACTCGAAGTTACACCACTAATTCAACTGACAGGTATAATGCACGAAAATATACAAGCCAAGAAGATCTACCCTACCCTGGGAATAGGTACATATTGTTTGCTTGATTTACATGACCCACTTTTCCATTACCTGCACAGAATTTAAATCAATAAATTATAAGATCTGAACTATACTAGTTACTTCTAAATCAAAGAAAGTGGTAATTACCAAGATCTACATTTTCAAAAGGGCTTCCACTCGCAAACACTATATGTTCCCCAGCATGCTTGAAAGCATCAATGGCAGTGCACTCAGCTGTCCCCATAATACATGGAAAAAAAGAGTCAATGAAAACACATAAACATTATTAAGGAATTATGAGTGCTTAATGAGCCTTGTACAAACAAACCATTCATGGTGGGGTTAGACATGGCAAAGATAGCAGGTTTTGTTGAAACAGATTCTCTCATTGCCTTAAGCACCTGAGTCGAATCTCACCATTAAAATTAAGAAATTCAATAGCAGAAAAGCTCATACAGTACCGAAGATGTCTATTATATATATTTATTTAATATTACTTATTGAGGGATGTGACATGATAGAAGTTATATTGTAGAAGGTAATACCTCATCATTGAAAATGCCACCAACACCAGACAAACCAAGGAGCACATGAGGCTTAATCTTCTTAACCTAAATATCAATAGGTTTAAGAATTAAAAGATACACATGAAAGTAAGCATGATCTTTAAAATTAGCATTAACAAAGTGAAGAGGTTTAGTCCTTCTATGTCAAAATAACTCTTTTCAGTGTTGTAAAGTAGATCCTTGAGCCAAACAAATTTTCCCACGAGTGCTGTAACATTTACCACTTCAATTATGCTAGCACCCTCATTAAGCCCCTCTATGTCTCTTGGATTTTTAGCAAATGGAGCAGCGGCTGGATCTAGATTGTTCCTTTCTGTTGTGACTAGACCCTGCATACAAAAAATGGCACTGCTATCAGGCTAAACCTAATTTTTTTATGAAATAAACTGGACATCCTACATACAAATATGAAATAGTAGCATAAAAAATTATATATCGCACACTATTATTAATTCTTCTCTAATGCACATCAACATTAAATGCAAAGACAAATCAAGACAGAGAATATGGTGAAAAAAAATGTTTAGATTGAATGAGTTCATTCAGAATCGCAACTGAAAGGGAAATTTTATTGTGGATAAGTAAAAACAATTATGTGACTTGAAGAACTAACAATGCTAGTAAAGTTCAAGAAAGCATACATCTTTATCGATCAAATAGAATTGGCTTTTGGCAGCTAAATCACTGCACCCAGATATCTTTGCAACTGCCTTTATGGCCATTTTTAGAACCCCAAGCCCAGCACTGCAATCCAGGAAAAACACAAGCTTGAGGCAGAAAGTAGCTATAACGAAGGAGTGTAATAGACAACAATCAACAAAAGAAAATGGAAAATATGATGTTCGTCGTAATCAATTTCCCAAGTGAATTACCTCCCAGCTCCAACCACAACTATCTTTTGGTTCACAAAGTCGGTCAATGGTAGGCCTTGGGCTCTTACAGTTCCCAATAATCCAGCAAGTGCAACACCAGCAGTACCCTACAGGACATGAAGTAAATTTGAACATTCAGCAGATACTTAAATAATGCACTGTTAGGTTATACATTCAACATTTTCTAAATTAACATTACTTTCTCACCTGTATATCATCATTAAACATGCAAAACCTTTTCTGATATCTTTCCAGGGTTTCAAAAGCCCACTTCATTTGGAAGTCCTCAAACTGACATAATTAACGCAAAACCTAATTACAAAATTGATAAAAGAATATTTGCTAGAATAAATAAAAACAAACACGTATCAATGGGGAAAGGAGAAAAAATAAAGAGACCTACCTGCACAATAGCCTTGGGCCATCGAGCATGAACTGCTTCCATGAATTCATCTACAATTGATAGATACTCTTCACCTTCCAACCTTGGTTGACGTAGTCCTAAATCTGCCATGTGAAAATGTCAAAAAAGCCAATTCCTTCTGATATCAACAATATGATAAATTCGAATACTGATAAGAAAAACTAATTAGAATGCTAGCTTTTGGTCGGATCCTTCCATTTTGAGAAAAAATTACAATCAATGATAAAATATTCAAGAACACATCCAAAGCTCAAAACATAAAAAGTTGTATCTAATTGATTGGTTCCTTTCCAGAGTTGAAGTTAGAGACAACTTAATGGCATAAATGACTGCCCTAAGGCAATTTATTCTTTTATAACTGTTCTAATTTCTGGATAAGCTTTGCATAATCAGAGTGTTAAAACTCTAAAGTGAGATGAGCACATATGTGCAAGGTGAAAAGCAAGGTAGGTTAATTCTGAAGCTTTTAAAGCTTCCAAAGTTTCTATTATAGTAATAGTATAAAAGGTGATGATTGATGAGTCTGAATCGTTCATCCTTGTTAGGCAATTTTATGCCTAGGATCTGAAACCGTATTCCAGTTAGTGTATTAATCCTGGTCTTAGATATGGAAACTTAAAAAGTCATTCCTGGTTCTAAATGAAAAAAAAAAAAAATTGGTCCTCCCATTTTGAAATTTCTGGCTCCATCCTTGTTTGCAAATAAATTAACGACGAAAATAAAAGCTATAAAGTACTCAAAAAATCGAAAATAACAGAATTTACTCACAAAGGCGGTCTTCAAGTAGCTTTTGATTATTGGTGCCAACGTCCAACATAACTGGAAGTATCTGCAGTTGGAAAAACATGTGGTGAGGTAATGAGAGAGAATTTATCAATTAGTACTCAAATAAAAGAAATCAAATGACATATCATTCTACATTAATAATTTTAGTGAAGTCAGAACATCATGAGCTCATTGTCATGTAATTTCTAGATGTCACATGTAACTAGACATGATAAAATTGCCCACACTAATGAAATTGTATCTATCCTAGCATACTCTTAGCACAAGCCTAGGCCGCCAACATAACATCCATGAGTGACGATCAGATGTATACCAGCTAACAATGAAACACAAACAGCAAGGAAACTGGAATGAAAAAGTAGTTTGAGAAAGATAAAAGAAGAAGCATACTCTTTGTGGGTTGATACCAGCAGCAGCGACATACACATCAAGTTTACCTATGGGAATTCCAATTCCCTGAACTCCAAGGTCGCCTAAGCCAAGAATTCGACTTCCATCTGTTAAGACAATCATGTCTACCTGCAACAGGAGCAAAAAAAATGATAACCAAACATAATGAATGAACAACTGCAAGCCAATTTTGTCACTTAATGAACCAACCAAAGTCGTGGCAAGGGTTTTTGTTTGGCTAACATAATAGATAAGTTAGCTGAAATCTTATATATTTGTTTAGGCTTTAGGAAAATGTTTGGCAGAACTAACCTTTGAATTGGCTGATAAGCATAAAATAATATAAAAAAAAACATATTAATTACTTGGCCACAACTTGAAATTTGAGAACCATGTGTTTTCAAATAGTTATCACTCACTTCTCGTATTTTAGTTCCTTTCAAATAATTTAACATCTTAAAAGTTAATATAATGTCTTTTTAATGTTATTCTCATTTTTAAATATTTTTATTTAAGGAAATGAGATAATTAAATTGATTTATATTACAACTGTGATGAGTTTATTTTATAAAAAAAATATTCGATGATAATTAGTGAAAATGTTAAGGATTTTTGCACATAAGAAGGATAAAGAAGAATTTTAATAAGATAACAAACATGAAAATTAAAAAAATAAAATAAACTAGGAAATTTAAGCTTAAATGCTACATAAATTAGTGTTTAAAAAATGTTACTAACTAATGCAATAAGCTCCTTTAGCAAACAACTCTACCTTATCCAAATAAACCTATAAGGTCAAATAAGCTAGATGGTAGTTTATTTGTCTTGCCAAACACACGGTGATTGGTAACCACAATTAGAGATACAAGACCAAAATTTTTGAAAATTCTATACAAACTTAAAAATCAGTATCAATTTTAATTATAAAAGAGTCTCCATTTCAATAAAAGAAAAAATATAGCCAAATACTCCAACCTCCCCTAACTTTTCCTGATTTTTCACAAACATCTCCTAAAGTAGGCGTATTAATTACACAATGAGTATTTATTGCATCTTTTCTCACTTTTCTATTACACTAGCTTCTCATAAGAGGAAATATTTGTGAAAAATTCAAGAAATTATGAGAACCTTTATATTATAGAAAAAACAAAAATCGTCAATGACAAACCAAACAAAATATTTTTTGATAAATTAATCTGGATCCATACAAACTGTAACAAAGAAAACCATATTGCGTTCTTGGATAAATTAAACTGACCAATACAAACTGTAACAGAAACACATGTTGCATTCTAAAATTACCGGGTCCTTTCCTAATATTCAAATTTTAAAAACCTTATCTGATAGTTTTCTTATACTAAACTACAATAGAACAGAATATCAATTCCAAGCCAACTGAATATCTGTTTATCACTCCAGGAACGGAAATTGACTAAATTCAGCGTTAAAAGTAAGACGATTCAAGGAGATCTTTCAATAGTTCAAAATGTCACAATGTAATTAATTAGAAGGGAAGAATATAAGGTAAAAGACTATTTCCAATAATGAACGAAAGGAAAATGAAAAAATAATGCAATACCTCGTGAGCTGGCCAGTTATAAATCATAGACATCATCTCCCCTTTATCTTTGGCACTAAAATACATCCCTCGTGGACGTCTAAATAACCCCGAATAATTTTGACACACTAATCCAACTGTTGGAGTATATATTATTGGAGCAAACTCTTTAATATTATCAATAAGAACCTGAAAAAAAATGTAGTACAACAACATATGAATCTTATAACAGCAATTTGATCACATTTTTTCATGAACAAGAAAAAGTAAACTTCATGGTCTAACTCACTCTGTAATACAAAGTCTCGTTCCTGTCGTGCAGTCTATTTAAGATCCTCCATTTTGCCAAGGAAACAACTTTATCTGATTGCCCCTGGGTATTATTCTCCAAAGAACGGAATGAATTCACTGGAAAACAAATATAGCAATCCAATATTACCAAACAATAAAATAACAAAGGGTAAAAAGCCTGAGAACCCAAACACACTACACTAGCGAACTAAATAATAAAGCTTTCAGAAGATAGGCAAAGTGACTACTACTACTACTACTAAAACACCCCAACCCCAATGGATAAATATAAGAAAAGTAATCCTTAAACTTACTAAATCGATCATATTGCTGCTCAAAGGATATAACACGAGGAGGAAGGAGGCCCCGAAGCCCCAATCTATCCCTTTCTGTCAAAGGAAACCCAGTATCCTGCATTCCCAGAATTAAAAAAAAAAACAAAACAAAAAGGTTCACATATTCAGGATCCAGAAGAAGACCGTGAAGGAAGGTTTCATGACCAAGTTGACATCATCCCAAAGATTTTGTAAAAAAAAAAAACACCCGTGAGAAGTCCCATTTTTGTCAAGCGTTCAATTCAACCAAACTCCAATCACATGCCATGGAGAATATCACTCACACCAAACAGAATTAGCTTCCATCATTTTTTCCTCCTACTATTATTTTTCTCTCTCTTTTGTTTGAAAAAAAAAACAAAAAAATATTTTTTTCATATAATCATGGCAAGCACATAAATCAACACTCGAACTTCAAGAATCATAAAAGTAACAACAAAATTTCGGCTTGCAAGCACCAGTTCATAAACTGCCAGAAGCCTCTGAAACTAAAAAAAAAAAATTACAAACAAAAACGGAAACCAAACACTTTCTGCTAAATTGAAGTGAATTAGAAACTCTCAAGATTGAGAGACTAGTAGAAAAAGCGAAGCTAAAGTGTTGTGATGTGAATTATAAGAAACCTTGTTGAACCAGGGATCGTGGAGTATGTCAGCACCGCGTTTGTGGACAATGCACGGACCGGGAATCGCGGCGGAGAAGCGCCGGGATCGGGCGACGTTGGAAGCGGCGGCGAATCGCGCGAGTTTCCACATCCTCTTCTCTTTTTGTCTGTATGTGGAAAATCGTCTTCGAAGTGAGCTTAATTTTGTGGAGAAAAATCAAAACACGTCGATTACTATGCTAATGCTATTGACATTTTCTTTGAACGAACGAGATTTTCCCGAGAAAATTAAACTCTGAGAAAACGGTAACTAGTGTTGAAATGAAGACTCCGAGCATTTATAGTGGAAGAAACTCACTGTATGAACTCAGCATCAATCACCTCATTTTTTTCTTATTTATTCATGGTGTTCAACTAACTCTCATTTTATATTATAAATCAAATAAGTGTTTAATTAATTTTTTAAGTAAATTTACAAAGTTTGTATTCAAAAATTGTTTGTTTAAAATAATTTAGTTTTTAAGTATCATGCTGACTGATTTAGTTCCCAACAAAATAGTGAGATCATCACTTTCATTCTTTTGGTTTTTAATTCATTAATTTTTTTTCAATCTTTGACTTGTTTTTCAAAATAAAGAATTGAGTTGACCAATTTAGAGAAAATTTAGAAGAAAAAAGAAAATGGTTGAAGATAGAAAAACATAAATAACAATTAACACTAGAATTATTGAATAAAAAATAATTTTAAAAAAATGTTAAATTATATACTATTTTATAAATTAAAAATATTAGTATCTTAAATCATTTATGTATAAATTAATTTTTAAATTAATATCTAATTAGTTAATTTATGTTTAATTAGTTATTCAAAATTTAAAATATTAATTTTAGAATATAAAATAATTAATAAATATTAATTTAAAATTAATTTAGAAATTTAGAAACTATTTAAATATCAATTATTTTTTTCTTTAAAATAATATTTAATTAGTCAATATAATAATTAATTATCTTTTTTTTAAATTAATTTATATTTAATAACTTTTTATAATAAAAAATATTTTATTAACAATCAAATCAAGCAGCATAATAATTTAGATAAACATAAAAGCATTGAGTATCTAATAAAATAAAACTTTTTAATAGGAAATATATAAATTTACAATATATTAAAAATTTAATTAAGTATAAAAAATTATATTTCTTACAATTACTTAAAAAAATTGTTAATTCTGTTGGTAATGATGTCTGAAAATTTTCAATTAGTTGATATTATTAGGAACGTCATATCATTATATGATATTTTCGAGACTAAAATTTAAAAACAATACTTATTTATAGAATTTAAAATAAAAGTATTTTATTTATGAAGACTGAAGTAAAAGTATTATATATTTTTACACTAATATTAAAAAAAAGTTTATATATATTTGCAAAGGTGCGGAATAAAAAATAACATTTATTTGTTACTCTAAAATTACTTTGTAACTATTAAATATTTTAAATATGTGCGTTCACTCCAACTATTTATTTAATAATTTTTTAATTTTAGAAATAAACACTTTATTAATTTTCTTCATCGTATTTAATTATGATATTGGTTATTATTATTATTAAAAACTTACAATAATCAATTAAATATAACCGCTTTTTTTTAATTGTTTTGAAATTATTACAATAACTCAATAGACAAACTCGGAAATTTTTAAAAAAATTGTGCTACTCTTTATGTGTCAAATTAATGTCTTAATTTTATTTATTTATTTTAGTTACTATAGATAAGATGATTTTATTTTAATACTATAATTTATATTATTTTTTTCAATTTAGTTTATGATAGTATTATATAATAAATATGATTATTTTAACAATGTAATATAATTGATATTTTAACTGGTGTGATGTAGAATAACCATATCATAGTTAAATTTAACAAAGTAAAATTAACTACAAATATTAAAAGAAAAATTAAAAAAATAAAATAAGAAATAAAAATTTAATTAATTCTGTAATTTACTAATTTATAATTATTTTCTTTTCTTTAATATCTTTGGTCAAATTGTTGATGGTGTCTTTTTTTTAATAACGTGGTCACTCTAATTTCTACAGCTCAAAAGAATATGCAATTTATTTTTAATTTTATTTCTGTCTTTTAAAATCACAAATTTCGATCACTGTATTTCTTAAACACTCAAATTTTATTTCTTAATGATAAAATCGTAAAAGATGAAAACTCAATAATTTTAGAAATTAAAAATATTTAACAACATAAATTATTGTTGAAGTATGCCAGGAATATTATTTTCGTAAATAAATTTCACATCAGATTCTAAATTAACATTTTCGTACTATGGAATTTACCGAATTAAAAATGAAAGTAATATCATTTGCATTATTTAAAATGAATTTTCCTTACGGGATTTAAAAGTTAATTATAAAATTAATTATAGTTATTAAAATTTACCAAATCAATATAAACACAAAGGCTTTTGGGAGATATAACTGTCCTTGGTACATTTCTTAGCATTTTCTAAATTTAAATATTTTTATTTCTTATTTTGGCAGTCTGTTTAATATTTTATAAATTATTTTATTAATTTAAAAGATAATTTAATTTAGTCCACACGTATTCAATTAATAGAAAAGTTAGTCAAAAGCATTCCTAACTTTCAATTACTTTTGTATCTTTATTTAATGTAAGTGATACTCTATTAATTGGTCTTAATTATATATAAAGATACTGATTGAAAATAACTTGAAAATACTAAAAAAATTACAATTTAAAAAATAAAATAACTAATTTGGATAACTCAAATTAACTTATTTGGTTCACTCACTCTCGGTCACATACAATTGACGTCATCCACAATAATTTCTCTTAGTTAATAATCAAGTTATCTTGATTTTAATATCAATTATTAGATCAAATACTTACCATTAGACTAAAAGTTGTAACTTATGACTAAGATGCAACACTTTTCATGTAAGAGCGTAGCAACAATTGGTGTCATCTGCACCAATCTCTCTCGTTGGTAATCAAACTCGTAACCTTGATTATAATATCAATTATTGGATCAAACGTTTATCATTAGACTATTTTTTTTTTATCAACAAAATTTAGACTAAAAATTATATCTCATAGTTAAGGTGCAACACTTTGAACTTAAGAACATACTAATTCAAACACCACAATTCGATTAGAACTTGACACACCTAACATTCGTTATGCGGTAATTGATGTCACCTACAACAATCGTATATAATGTATCTTCTACAATCATAATCATAATTTAAAATTTATTTAAACATACTGAAAAACTAATAAATATGACACGTTTTAAAAGAATTTTATTTTTCAACAAATATATTAATTTTATTAAATATCAATTATTGCAAGATAAATTTGGAATTAAAATTAATATTTCATTACAAACTGAAAATATAAATCATTTTAAAAGTTAAACTACTAAAAACCACACTCTTCTTTTAAAACCGTTTTGAGAAAAAAAAAAAAAAAAGGTAATGAAGAAAGCATATAAAAATTAAACAAAGAAAGTATCATTTGCAAATACATATTTATATCATGCAAATTAAATATTAATGACTGATCTTTCACTTTGTTAGAGACTCATTTTATGTTAGTAGTTAAAACTTTAAAAAATTAATGTTGTTTCTTATGCTTTGATAGAATTGTTTTTAGTCATTTGCAATATCTTAAATTTTAACGTGTCACATGTAAATAAAGAATGAAAATGCATAGTAATAAATTGACTAATTTGAGAATTGATTATGGAGAGGATTTTCGTTGTTTTGAAACTTTCTCATCTTGTATTAGTCAGAAATTTTTTAGAAATCGATTTTGACAATCAAAATTTATAATTTCTTGATTTATTATGGGTTTTGATTTAGTATCCTCAAAAGCTATTATTTTTGTTTTCTCTTATTTAAACAATATTTTTTCTTTTTATGGGCTAATGATTGATGAATTTTTTGGTGAGATGCCAAGATTTATAACAATGCCCATAAACTAATAACTTTTACTTACAAAATATCTAAGATAGAGATCATTGTTAAAAAATATGGAATTGAAATTGTTGTAAAAAAAATAGAAACAACAATTTTTACTCATTAATTTGTCATTGAAAGATGTCTTAGATGACAATTAGATAACAAATTGTTGTTAAAAGAAAAAAAAAACTATGATTAATTAAAACATGTCGTTGAAAGTATTCAAATGTTGTGTGTGTTTTCTAATCGTATTATGATTTTCAAATTAAATACTCTTTTGTTTCCAACTTTTATTTTGATTTTATGCAATTTATCCTATTTTTTTATAAAAAAAAATTATCTATTCAATGTAATAGCATTCAATATACTGACAATACATATAATTCAAAAAAAAATATAGTTGGAGAATGATTAAGATAAATAGGTTCTAATAATTGAGATTATTTTGAACTTTCTAAAAATATAGAGATTAAATTACATAAAATAAAAAATGGTTGGAACCAAAAGGTATTTAAGTATGACTTCTTCGAATTAAATCCTTCGTCCTTTCACGATTTATCATTTTTTATAATTTTTTTTAAAATTTATCCATTTTTATATGAACGAAAAAAAATTAAACCAGTAAATTTCACTCTAAATGAATGCAAATTTGAAATAGTTATAATATAAAATAAACACAAAAAACTATCATATAATGACGATTTCTTCGTCACTATCAACAATGATTATTATTATTATAATCATTATCAAATATTGATAAAAAAACTTTACAAAAATAAATATAATTACAGTTTTTTTCTACTCACCTCCAATGACTAGTCTAACCGCGATTCTAAATCGTTTTAAACTATGCATATTAACATAATTTTGAAAAGAAAAACTCTAATCGTATTAAGATTTTAAAGAATTAACCTTTTATTTTTTTTAATAAAAATATATTATGATGTAAAAAAAAATAATTCCATGCATTTCAAATTTAATTAAACTTTCAATCTTAAAGAATGTTAATAAAATTTATTATAGATTTTAAGTAATTTTTTTACTAAAAATTTTAAGATAAAAATGTATTTATGGTTTTAAAAAAAAAGTATGTATAACTAGTTCATGTAAATTAAGAAAAATAAGAAAATATTTAATATTAGAAAACATGTGTAGTTAATTGAAGAATTTGGAAGTAAAGAAAAGATGAAAAATGAGAGTCCTCCTAAAAGGATAAAATATATTAACACAGAGTGGGGACATCCTCCTCCTTCCCTTTCCATCACACCATTCATGCTTAAATATATTTGAGTCAAAAGGATAATAATATCTTGTACCTTTTCCACCATCTTCTCTTCATCCATGATTCATATCAAATTCATCCTATAAACGAATCTCATCATTATATTCCATTAATGGATTAAGATATCAAACAATTTAATTTTAACTTTATTACAAAGTGGACTTTAAACCTTACTCAACCTCACAAACCGGTTAATGGTGTGAGGTTTGCACACACTTATATACAATGAAATGTCTTAATCTCTAGTTGATATGGAATCTCCAACACACACCCCTCACGCCGAGAGTGACAGTTCGTGCGTGGGATAACATATTATGGGTGGTCCAATAACGGCCCGATAGCGGGTGGCCTGATAAGCCCAACAAACACTCGCTAGGATAGACTCGAAATGACTTTGATACCATATTACGAATTTGACTTTAAGCTTAACTCAATCTCATAAAACCGGTTCATGAGGTAAGGTTTGCACCCACTTATATATAATGAAATGTTCTAATCTCTAGTCAATATGGAATCTCCAACAATATAAAAGATAATTGCATGATTCACTTCAAATTTAAAATAAAATTTTACAAAATAAAAAATGTTTCTCTAAAAAAAACTAAACGTTGTATATTTTTATCATCATTTATTTGGATCTCACATCAACTAGAAATAAAAATATTTAATAATAAATAAATGTAAATCTTATTTAATAAGTCAATTTTGTAAAATCGAATTAACTTAAAGTTCACTTCTTAATATAATATTACAGATATGTTAAAGTTTTACATCAACTAGAGATAATAATATTTCACATTATATAAATAAATACAAATTTTATATTATAAACTAATTTTATAAAATTAAGTTAAATACAAATTTCATATTATAAATTAGTTTTATAAAACTGAGTTAGATTTAATCTTCTTAATATCATAATTTGCCTACCTCTTTTTAACAGGCTATATCCAAACGAGTAATGATATTTTGACACCCTTTGTTCCAAATTACATCTCTTTAACTGATAAAAATATCTTTTCACATCTCATAACCTTTATAATATGGAAGATGTAATTTGAAGCAATGAAAAAAGTGAGGTTCAAATAATATTTTTCCTATCAAAAAGCACATGGGAAAGCAAGTGATAACTTGTTTAATCCAGTATGTTACCATGCCCCCTTTCTCTTTTCAATTTGCAGTGACACTGTAATATATGCACAGTGTTTTCAAGTTCTCTCTTTATCATAGTTGTGACCTACTTTTTCACCTTCAAATATTTCCTTTTGTACAGATATTCCATTGCTCAATTTCCAAAGAATGAAGTTAAGAATATGCCATTTCCACCTTAGATGGCCCACAACAAACCTTTTTTCTTCAACTCCTTCGATTAAATGTCACCCACCCCATAAACACATACAAATTCAAACAGAATAATAGCACAAAATAATTGCTACTCATTGGAATAATCCCACAAAAATAACATATTTAAGTGCTGGTCAAAATTAGGTCACAGAATAATAACCAATCTTTTAGTTACATAATTAAGAGAATTACAAACAGAGAATAACACATTCTGCTGAGATCAAAGAATTTGATTCCATATATGAGAGCAATGGGTGGAAATCCTTTCATCCTTGTAAAAGTTGGAACCAAATCCTGAACTTTCATTCTCTTGGAACTTTTCAGCTCATTCAATGGAAGGGCATCAATTCCAGTTGATACACCGCGTAATCTTTTCTTTCAAGCATAATACAAATATTAACAAATCTTACTTTATAATAATTCATATAATAATATTTTTTGTCTTAATTTTATTTATTATAATAAAAGGATAGAAACAAAATTAATGGTACCAAAATTATTGTATAAATGTTTTATATTACTGTATAAATGCTTTTGCCATGGAAGTTTCAAGCCTAGTTCAACATAAAAATAATTAGAACATGTATATAATTTTAATTTAATTTTTTCAACATACTCAAATAAAAACAATTTAAAAAATAAATGCTTCAAAACATGGAAGGAGTAAACATCCAACTAACCTGATAATATACCAGAGGCAAGTGGGTTCGTAGGGTGTCTTATAAGTCGGCTTAAGAATGACGTAATAAATACGTAGTTACTTAAAATTTAAAAGAATAAACTTTTCAACGCGAAAAAAAAGTTTTTTTTAAAAGTTACAAAAAATTATTTTTTGTAGAACTTCTTAATATTTCATTTTTAATTTTTTTTAAAACTATTCAAAGAGAATCCTAATATCAAATTCACCGAATCTCAAAATGAACATTTAAAATTTGGAATATTTGTTTAGTTAATAAAAATTGGACAGGCGTGTTATAGTTTTTATTTTCGTAAAAAAAAAGTCACTTCTTGTTATGTATTTGTTGCAACTTTCTTTTTTTCAAAATAAATAAACGTTGAAAATAATAAAAGTATGAGGATAACTAAAACATATTTAAAACAGCTTATGATAAAATCATTTATTTCTTCTTAAAACTTGTTTTTTATTGTAGTAAAATATAAATTAACTTCACATTTAATTTAAAAAATAATCCCTAATTGATTTCATATCAAAATCAACAAAGTGACAAGCTAAATTGAATGCGACCACTGAACTAATTATCTAAATGAAATGTGTAACAAAATTAATTTAAATACAATCTTAAATATTCATTTATAATTCAGTGATGAAGGATTTATTTTCTTCCGTGGATTCAAGGTGTACAAAATATAATAATAGTTATAACCATCATATGTCTAATATGCATTGTCTTTAGACAAAGTATTTCAGTATTCCTCCATTCAATCACTGACCGTCCTTCATCATCATTTATTTATTTTGTCCTTTAACTTTTACCCTAAATCATTGAAGGGTAACTCAATTCGTGCTTACTAAGGATTCTCTACATCCTCCTGTTAATAAAAAGAAGAGTTTAAATACAAGGTTTTTAATGCAAACAAGTAACTCCTTTGTCTAAAAGAATAATATAGGTTAATCTCCACAGGACAACTTTCCCAAAATACAATTCTAGTTTAGATCATGTTGCAAATTTTATAAAACTTACATAATAAGTAAGAACTTATAACAAGTAAATTTTAAAATGAACTAGGAACTAATATACTCAGACATAAAAAAAAAAAGATAATATCAGCAAAGCTGATATATAAACTTATACTAGTATAGGCAGATTGAGAAAAAAAGAATCTTCTCAATTGGTGCCCTGGAGGATTGAATGGAAGAAGCAATTCGGAATTCTCTTTTGGCGCAAGATGAGAAACTAGGGGATGATTCGGGGGTTAGTAATGCTATAATTCCAGCATTATAGGGTTTTTTAGTGCCACCCTTTCGATCAGAATTGCCAAGGTTCTTCAAGGCTCTCAACGAAGCGATTAATATAACGTTGATTACCTCAGAATAGAGTACAGTTTCAGGAAGGGTTCGCCATGTTACCTCTTTCAACCTACTGAACCTAAAATAGATACGGCTATAAACAAATTAAACAGTCACAGGAGAAATCACTGATTTCAATTACAATGAGACTTCCGGAGAGAAAAACAATAAAACTTCATGTTTTAAAAAAGTAAATGGAACCTTTCTTAAAAAAATATCTCTAAAAATATACCAAATTAAATATATTTTTTCCAAAAAATAAACTAAGCCAATGCACAATTTTATATTAATTTATTCAATTTTATTTTGAATATTTAAATCTTAATCTCATAGTTTTTTTAGTGTTTATGATATGACACATTATTTTACAAATCTAATCAGGAATGAACACTAATATATAATATATTTATAAGTTGCCTCCAAATTTGACCAATGCAAATTTCTTTCTTTTTCAGTATTCCAGTAATTTAAAAAACTAAAGCAACTTTAAAAAATAAAGCGTTCACTTGCGCATGCTGGTTTACATGAAATCCTAAAATAAATTGAATTAAAATAACTTTTGTAATATGAATTGATAACTAATTATTTCAAAATTATATTGTCTTCACGTTTCAGCTGTCTTACGTCCATGCATCTTAATTTTTAATTTTAGTGTGAACATGACATAATTAACTATTTCATTGCAAAGGAAAGAAGCTAAATATACACCTTGCCAGTCTTTCTTAGCCAAAATTACTAAAACTAGACAGGAGAAACTACAGAGGCTGCCTTGAAAAATTCAGCAACTTAAGACAATTTTGGTTGGGTGCAAAATTTTACCTAATGGCTCAGTTATACAATTCTATTCATCCCCGTATTTTAGCTTTTTCTTCTGCTTTCTACGCTGATCACGCGAACCTGGAACAACATGCCAGAATTTTTAGTTTTTTCACTAACATGAAGCATAAACGTTAACAAGGCAAATTAATAACTAAAATACTAAGGAAAAGACATTTAAGATTAAAACTCACGTTTTTTCTCCTCTTTTCGCTTTCTTTTTAAAGTCTCCACATTTCTCTGTTTTCCTGCCAAATCCTTGATATTCATTCGCACCTGCGTGGAAAAAGGGTGATGAGTAAAATTTCAATCAAGTCACATGATAGTTGGGTTTAAATTTTTGTTTTAGGCTTAATAATTAGCTCTAATCCAAGATTTTGTCAGTTATAAGTTGGGGTGATGCCTTTTAATTTTCCAGTTCCTTTTTATCATTATATGGATTGTTTATGCTAAGAATCAAATGTGTGATTCTGTTTTAGGCAAGCTAATTACCAAGGGAAAGGTACATAGTTTGACCCAATGCCAAAAAAATAAAACTTGAAGCCATGCATTGGAATTAAGCATGGATTACTCTTCGCCTATGCTGCACATGGCACCCAAATCGCAATGCGATGACACTACACGGATGCAAAATTTCCTTTCTGACCAGTACTATCTAGTGTCACATTCCAATGCGTGTCAGGGCAGTGATGTTCGAATACACTATTATAAAAGAGCAGGAAAGTAAAAAAATGATGAATTAGCTCCCTATCTATTGCTTTTATGCTTTCACCTTCCTTCATGCCAAACATAAAGTCTGTAGATAGTTGTTCAACTTAGGAAGTGGTACTTAATCATAAACCTTGAGGAAAATACTTAGTAATTTTACTATACACACAACATTATACACTTACCACGTTCCACATATTAACAAGAGGCAAAAGGATAAACGAAACGTACAAAAACATTAGTTCAGTCTTAAAGTAAGCCTGAACATTATACTACTACTATACATAAATTCCAGACATTTCAGACCCAATAAGCTAGAGTCCACTTTTTCAAGTACCCAGTTTTATTTGGATTTACTAGCAATATGGAACTCCTTTGCACTATCATCAAATTATATGCTACAACATTATTGGGGCTACATTGGATAGTTGTTACCAAAGTCAACCTATTTTAATGATTTGGGTATGAGGCAATACATGATCAAAACTAAATCAAATTCTGTGTGCCTGCGGCTATCATGTTTCCTAAAATTAACCACTTCAGTCAAGAGCATTTTTCATAACTAAAGAGTACGAACAAAATGGCCAAATGTAGACAAGGGAGAAGTGAAAAATACAATTTTCACAAATAAAGACAAGAATCCTCAGTTTAGACATCAGGCAAGCAAATCTCATTTGATGTCAGAAAATCATCATCCACAACACAACTCACAATGCAGAAAACAGAATTGCTAGAGTATGAAAAATGTTAAAATATTAGTCTACCTCTTCACCAGCACTACGAAGTGCCTGAAGTGCATCCATGCAATCTTGACCAATCACAACCAATTTTCCCTTTTTGCCTAGACTAGAACCCTGGTGATCACTTAGTTTTTGCCTTGCTAACTGTTGCAATTGCTCCTGCATGAGGGGTGTGACACCAGCCTGGAAAGAGAGTATTACATTAGAGTCTTGTCCTAAATCCTTCAAGGTAAAAGTTGAAAGGAAAAGAAACAGTGAAAAAACATGTTCAAAATAATGTCTAAACAATTTTGAAATATTAAGGCATACATATTGTTGACAATTATCAGTGAACATGATAACATGAGGTATTGTCCGATTTTAAAATGCCAACAATCGTTTTTCATTATAAAGAAAATATTAATTCTATACAAGTTGTGTACAGAGAGATAAGGTAACAAGAGGACTGGTATTTAGAATATAATAATGATTTTTGAAGACACTGGAACATATATGTATGGGCCACATCCTAGTAGCATGGTAGAAGCTTTTATTTAATTCCTTGGATAAATTGCATCTTCCAACCAATTTGCAACTTCACCCATATTACTAGAAGCAGCCCAATCCAACTTTAGGATAAGTTGAACTAAAACATATGATCAATAGTATGTATCTGCAAATATGCATTATAAAATATTAAAACCTATATCCTTATGCTCACCACCTCCTGCCTTCCCTTGCAACAGCCAATCAATCACTATGCTACTTCTAAATAACATAAAAAAGCAAGTGTCATAGTGAAATAAAAAACACAATAAGAATATTACCCCTGCTAAATACCGATGAGAAAATGATTTTGATTCTAATGGGCGAGAAATCAGCATATTGAGCTCCTGCAATTTGTGAGATTTATAAAGCATTAAATAGTTTGGAAAGTGTGGGGTAATGACTACATAATTTCAATTTTTTTTAGGTGAGTTTCAAACCTCCTGCAATTTCTTCAATTGTCTAGAGCTGACCTTCATTTGCTTCTGTTTGTTCACTTGCTCCTCTTCACTGTCATAATTTTCAGTAACTAATTCCACTGAGCTAGCATTCCGATCAAACCAGCTTTTCTCAGCCTTTACCTACAATAAGAAAAATAAAGATAGAAAAGGATAACATTCCTAACAATGAAAAATAGACAAGGATAAGATAACCTAATAAATCTACAACTATACTTATTATACAGACTCAATCAGGAATCACTGAATAGGGGGAAGTAAAAAAGGAGGCAACAAAGCAAAACACAAATTTAACTGTTTAACCTGGAAAAGTAAGGACATATAAGAAAATATGCTAGAGGGTAATTGAATTCAAAATCAGTTTCAATCATATACACAAAAATGAAAAATTCGAAGGTGACTTAATTTGTTCAAGTAACTAACACGGGTTGCATGAATAAAGTCCAAAAATTAATCAGCATGAATTTAGGTGTAAATCATTATACCTGGGAATCCTTCCTTGTTATCTTGTCTATTTGTCGTGCAAGAGACAATCTTTTTAGGACCTCTGGCATGAAAGAGTTCTCTAAAGGAAACCGCTGAAAGTTATCCTGCATATGACCAAGACCATAAACGAAAATTTAAATTAATTATTTTGGTCCATGAAACAGCATGAATTACTGACTTATTTCATGTAAATGATATTTAATTTATTCCATTTTCTTCAAAAAGATATCGGAACTAATTTTCATTAACTGTTTAATATTTCAACTATAGATGCTTAAATTTAAAACAAAAGATACCTTAGAAAATGATTTGCAAAGTGAAGCAAACTTTGACGTATCTCTCGTTGATATTAAAGCAATGCTACAACCTTCAGCGGAGGCTCTGGCTGTTCTTCCACTTCTATGAACATAAACCTAAATAAAAAAAACAAAAACAAGTTTGAGATACCATAATATATATAAATATAAGAATCAAAGAAACAAGGTATTGCATACCTCTGCTGAATGTGGAAGCTGATAGTGGACAACAGTTCTAACATCAGGAATATCGAGACCCCTAGCAGCAACATCTGTAGCAACAAGTATGCCATTTTCATTTCCCCGAAAGCGATCAAAGGCCTACATCAAACCAGGGTCCAGACAACAAAAAATGGTGAGGGAAATATAATGCAATATTCAATTAAATGGATATATTACTTAGTAATATGATAACTTAATGACAATTTCAAGGATCTGAGTCCCATGCCCATGAAAGGAGACAAATTAGACTCACAATGCACATATGGATGGACAATACACCTTCAAGTACAGTAACTAGGTTCATTTTATTTGTAGGAAAAAAACCCAAGAGCATTAGTTGAGTATATAATCCTCAAAACAAGAGTTTGGACTCAGGATGCAATTAATTGGAAGGATTGCAGTCAGCTATTCTATTTTTATTTCACTTCATTTATATTGGGATTCCTAAATAATTTTGAGAATACATTATAAATAATTCTTCATACTCTTCTCCTATGGTATCAAGAGCAGGTTCTTCATTGATAAAAACCATCACAGTTAATGGACTACAACCCCAGAAAATATTGAACAGTCTGTCATAAGCCAAATAGTTACCCAATCTCCGTGACTCTCGCTCTTACTTTTTTTTCCTGTGCAATGATGTTTAATAGGAATAGGATTAACACTGATGACCTTCTGCAAGAGGCCTCACATTGATCATTCTATTGATGTGTACTATGTGTTGTTCTACTTCAGAATCTACTGGAATTTGTAACACTTGTTTAAGATGGCTTGTGAAATAATTGACATTAGGGATTTTAGGTAGAGAAAAGAAGAGAGATGAAAATGAAACACTAAATTGATTTTAACCTAGATGTATTTCAATAAGATATATGCAAATAAGATCGGAGGTGACCCCAGGCAAGTGGCAAAGTTGTAAGAAACATCCCCTTTGCATATGCAAAATACCGCTGCATACTTCAATGCAGTGACGAGCCTTCTAGCTGAGGGGTACATTATTTTTTCTTATATACTAATAAAATCCAGAGCACTGATCCTTGTTTATGCTTATTAAGTTATTAGTTAAATCATGATCTAAACTAATTATGGAAACAAATCTTGATAAGGAAGCATATTAATCAATCCTAAGAAATAATGAGGAAATAGAACTAATCCTAGTCAATGATCTAACATATAATAAGATATTTTTATATATTCTAACAGAATAATAGAGGTTTTATCATCCTTTGGGCATGTCATGTCCTACTTTAGAAGGGTTTTCAATGGTTAGTTCTAAAATCATGCTATCAAGGAGGCCAAACTATGTGACAATGAGAATAGTTTGCAGACCTTCAGTACATTTAGTTGGAGCGGAATATACACCTCTATTTGAATATACCTTGCTGCTTCTCAACTTTATATGAGACCAGATGTGTTTCTGACCTCTTTACGGATGTGCAAATGGTTTTCATTAAAGGAAGTTGCAATTTCTGATGAGTATAAGGATTAGCTTTTAATGGTATGTATGGTGCAAAGAATCCAAAAGTGCAACTCCATTGCAGATGCAACTTTCAACCAATGATAAAAAAGAACGTTGCATTCTATTGAGAAATAGAATGGTACCTGGTGACTCAAAAACTATTTATGGTTCTAAGAATTCAAAAATACAATTCTGTTGCAGATGCAACATTCAACTAATGATAAAAAATGACTTTGCATTCTATTGAGAAATAGAATGGTACTGATAGAAACCAACTGGTATAGTAATATGGACTGAACTTTATTCAACTAACTAATATGGAAACACCAAATGACACGGACAATGAGTTCGGGTTGAATACAAGGATTGAGAGCTTGGTATCTCTCTTCCCAACTCCCTGATATATCCTTTTGTCCCTCTTCTTTTTCCCCATCTCGTATTTCGTTCCTGCACTAATAACTGCCTAAAGGCAGTTGTGTTTGCCCCTGACAAGAACTGCTAACCACAGAATAAAAACTGTTGACAACTTAATAACAGCTAGAAACAATTCAGTCATATTACAGAACCTAATTCTCCTCTTATAATATTTACTTATAAGAGGCCTAACAGGTACCGGATGACTTAAAGGCGATCTATATTATCCAGTACACCCTTGAAGCATAGAACTAGAGTAGAATAACGAAGATAGGGGAAAAGATTGCCCAATCTTACAAGGAATATGTTGGCCATATTCTTATCCAATGTAAGGACGGTTTCCTAATGTTTAAAAAGAGAAATTGTCATATTCCAAGTCAAAGTGAGACATCTGAACACAGCCCTCTTACCCAAGCCTAGTCATTTGTGAGTAGCCTCACATTAAGACTGGAATCATATTATGAACCAACTAAGCTTGAACTATTAGTTTAAGACACAAATAATTGTATGTTATAATTATATACACAATGTAGAGCTTTTATTGTTAGAAGAATGAAGAACAATAAAGGATCGACTTATAGACAACCACAAAGGTTCTAATACCATTTTAAAAACTAACCAAGCCTAACTCACGACCAAAAGCTAGCTCTAGGGGGTAGAATTGCTCAAGTCTTTCAAGGAGTATTTTGGCTATATGCCAAACCAATGTGGATAAGAACATCAAATCCTATAACAAATATTTTGATTGCATTCTAAACCAAATCAATGTGGTTAATCTCAACACACCTCTCATTCCTAGGATTGGACGTGTATGGCATGATATTTGCAAAAATGAAAATTTGCAAACGACCCCACATCAGGAATAGATAGACTCTAATACCATATTATGAACCAATTATCCCATAAACTTTTAACTAGATGATGAGAATGATTTAATATTACACTTAACAGGACACAAACCTTCAATCGGGCACGCTGCTGCATTTGGGCATGAAGAGTCCAAACATTGATTCCAAGAATGCGCAATATGGAAGAAATATGACGTAAAGCTGCAATTGACGTGCAGAAAACTATTGTTCGACCTTGTCCATGGACAGTCAAAATATAATACAAATATGCGTCTTTATCTTCTTCTCTGCATCTGTCAAAGATAATTAATGCTGATCATCAAACAAAGCTGACATTTCATGTCATATTAAACTTTAGTTTTGACTTTATCATGAATAATAAGGTTTAGCAAAAATGCTAACAAGAGACTTCAGAAATTTAGAAAAAATGCTCAACGATAAAGTAAAAATTTATTTTGCACATGGAGGAAAAAATAGCATTGGCCCACCAGGTTATGTAACCCAACACAACAGTAGGCATAAAAAATTAACATAGCACCAAATTCTATAGCAATTTCAGTAAACAAATTATTTCCTTATACCGCTAAAAAAATATTATTCTATAAAACCCAAGTTCTAGAGTTTAGATATGAGTTTACATACTCAATAAATGACTCCTCAAGCTTAGCTGCTAATATAGATGGATTAGTAAGATCAATAATTGCAGCATTGGATCTCATTCCTGCACGCTCAGAAAGAGTTTCGATAGAGTTCAATCCCTCTGTTGATGATTGCTTCTTTTGAATTGAGCCATGTTTTAGCTTCTTGCGAAAATCAGAAGACAGTGCAATAGTTGCTGAAAAAACAAGTGTTTGCCTTTTCTTTCTTTGGTAACTAGAAACAGTAACACAACTCTTTTGTACATTTTGAGAATTATCTTCAGTGGAGATATTGGACATGGGAAGCATATCAATTATAGACTGCAACTCCTTAAAATGACCACTTTGTACCATTCGATCAGCCTCATCAAGCACAAAGAAAGAGAGTGAATGTAACTGCAAATCAACAAGGCCGACATCACAAATGACTTTCAATAAATACAATATGGAATACATTTATACATTTCCTTTATCAGCTTGCATCAATCCTGCAGCAGTTATATGTCAACAATGAAACAGGCATTCGCAAAAATGATATCAAACAACATCCAGCATGCAAACATTGTCATTAAACAGTAAATTTTTTAGCTAGGAGTGAGCAACATATTACTCTTGCAATAATCTAAGTCATACTGGCATGCTTAATCATGGCTTGTAAAGATAATTATTATTCATCAAAACAATTATTTGATTCGCACAAATAAAAATGCAGTGATACTCAAACTTCTCAATGCATCACATTGGCTATTACCTCAACTAGATGTTTTTCTCCAGCTGACATAAGTTCCCATAACCTCCCTGGAGTTCCGACAACAATCTCAGGCTTTGCTTTTAAAAGTCTCTCCTGTTTTTCTGCTAAAATGCCACCAACTATAGGGGTCACCCTAACATTAATATACTTAGCAACAGCTTTCAGATGATCAGTGACCTGAAAAGACAATTAAAAAAATGAGCAATTCATTATTAAAGAAAACTACAGTTAGAATGAAAGTCTGGCAATATCAAGCAATTGGCTACAGGACAGAACTGCATATAAAGTTTTATCATAATTCTCTTTGTTGAGGTCGTGAAATAATTGATGCAAAAACAAACGAGGTGCTGAATTTTATTCAGATTTTTCACTTATCATTTAGTATGGGTTAGAGTATATGAAAATATCTTGAATTATCCTCTAGGATTACTTGTTTTAATTCCACATCATCTCTTTAGGATCGGTACACAATATCTCCTTATCTTATCATAATTTGTTTCCCTATTTAGTTGGGATTAGTGAACATATTGTAAGTAACTTAAGTTTTATGAACATAGTAATCACATCAGCACATTGTAACTCAGTTTGGTTACTATATTTCCTTATCTTTACATCGTTGGCACTTAATTCAGTTTTCAAACATTTGAAGTCCAAGATACCAGACTTTTCAAAATGACCCACATTTTAATCTAACTAAGAAAATTTCCCACTCATTACTGCAAGTGTTCTTTACGTCTAACCCATTATTCTTTCATTCAATCCAAATTCCAGATTACACAATACCAGTTGCCACTTGCTAGTGACCAGGAGGCTCCATTTTGTTATGTTCCATTACAAAAGCTTTACCCACCAACTCTAGTAAAAGATTTATCATAAAAACACTGGATTGCTATAAATAAATCCCATCTGAGTTACTCCCTCTAATAGACATAGAAAATGCTAAGTTAAACCATATCAGACTTGTTAGTAAGTTTGTAACTACTACAAAACTACACACCCAACATAAAGTTCTCACTTCTCACCTTAGTCCTATAAAAGAAATATATAAACCTCACTGTAACAATCAAGTATTTGACAATTATGAAAAATTGAGAAAAGCCTTGCAAGTACCTGAAGTGCAAGTTCTCTAGTTGGAGCAATAATAAGAGCCCTCAAAACGCCTTTAGAAGAATACTTCTCGGGTTCTTCAACCACGTTTGCATCCTTGTCTCTCTCTTCCAAAAGGCGTTGCAAAATGGGCAAACCAAACGCCAGTGTTTTACCAGATCCTGTCTCTGCAGCCCCAACAACATCCTATCAAATGCACACAAAAGAATTTTATTAAATTTAACTGGATAAAAACCAAAACAGCACCCTGAAGAAAAGCTTCTAGCAACCTTTCCTTGATGAGCAGCAGCTGGAATGCAAGCCTTCTGTATTGGTGTTGGTTCCTTGAAGCCAAGCTTGCATATTGCTTTCATTAGGAGAGGATGAAGCCTCAACTCATTCCATGCATAATATTCAGTTTCATCATTGTCCTCTTCACCGTTACCGTCCTTCACATTCGCATCTAAACCTAGAAGCAGATATACACATTAGCAAAATGCATCTTTCTCATCTTCAATTTATAACATTGCACAAGCAATTCCCATTTCAGTAATCTACAAACACACATGCAAGCATTCTAACACTTACACGTACACATACACATTTACACAGAATTTCAAATTAATTGAAATTAAACATGCAATTACCAGCATCTGGCTGCTCAACTTTCTGGTCTTCCGTAGCATCCTTCTTTTTCGTCTTCTTCTTTTTCTTCTTCTTCTTTTTCTTCTCTTTAGCCTTCACACTCTCGTCCAACTCAGCTTCGACCTCGTCACTACTAGCACCGCCAACTCCATCTTGCTGCTGCTTCTTCACATCTTCATCCTGTACAGACTTCTTCTTCGTCTTCCTCTTGCCATATTCAGGTTCAGGAATATTCAAACCATACTCCGCCTCATCAATCTCCTCGAGCGAAAGAAAACCTGCACAACGCAAAACATGAACAAAATAAAATAACCGCGAAACAGAAAATCGAAAATGTAGAATCAACACTGTCCTTACAAGGACACCAATGCAAACAATCTAAACATTTCGCTCAATTAGCTACAATACAAATGCTTAAATCTTAAGTTTATTTAATAAAATCAACAGGTTAAATTAAAAAAAGTTAAAAAAAAAGCGATAAATTGAGAAGCGAAACGGAAGATGATTGTTTATGAGAGCGAACCTCCTTCGAGTTCGTTGGAGCCAATGAAGATGGAGAAAGCGCCATCGTCGTCGTTTTGAGGAAGAGAGGAGTTCCACGGAAGCGAGTTAAGACGGTCGAATTCAGGATCGCTTTTTGCTAGGGTTCGCTTCCGCTTCAGCTTTCTCTGAGAAGAGGTTGCTACTGTTGCTGCTTCCATGGCCAACGACACCGCCGTGTTTTCAGTTTTTCGTAAGTGTGTTTATTTGTCTTCGGTGAACAAAGCCACTGTGCATCAAGCGAAGTTGGGCCCTAAAATCTGGTTTTCGGCCTTTATTAGGCTTTAGCTCACAGGCTACTATGGGTGTTTCTTTCTGCACCTCTACATTTTTCTTCCTGCACCCCTACATTCTTTTAAAATACCGAAATTAACCTTTATAGTTTTTGGGTGTTTCCCAAAAAGTAGTTCTGTAAGCAAAGATATTTTCGAAATATAAAATCTGGAAAACAAAATATCATTCTGAAACAACTTTTCTGAATACATTTTTTTATTTATTTCTGGATTGGTAAATCTGGAATTCATAAAACATGTTTCGGAAATATTTCAGAAAGAACAATCCGGATATCATTTTTAAAGGGAGCAAAACAGTCTTCTCTGAAAATGAGGGGGTGCAGAAAGAAATTTGTAGAGGTGCAGGAAGAAGTTGTCGGGTACTATTGACATTTCCTTAGGAAAAAGGGTTGCATTAGTACAAAATGGGAGTATAAATAGTAATATCTTTCAATTTCTATAATTCAAAATGATATTTTTTTTAAAGGAACACTTCTGAATTATAGAATCCCAAAAAAAATACCTTTCAAATTCTATAATCTAGAGTTTTTACATATCACTCATTCCAAATGAAAAATATCAATAATATAAACGGTATTTTTAATATTTTAAGAAGTATGGAGGTGAAAAAAAACTATAAAGATGCAACTGGTTTTAGCCTTTATTTTGCTTTAGCTCATAGGCTACTATTTACACTCCCCTAAAAAAGTGGTGCATTAGTATATAAAGGGAGTGTAAATAGTAATAACCTTAACTCGTAAAGTTGGTCATTCTATGTAGCACAAATACAAATATGGACACTGACACGACATGGATATTGACATGGAGATACGTATAATCTCTAAAATGTAGGATACAGGGACACAGATCTATACATTATATAATTTTGAATTATATAAATTGAAAATAAATATTTATGTGCAAAAGTATGTTTCAGATTCTTTTGGGAGCAGGAAGATATTTTTCATGACTGGTTCAAAAGAATTTGTTCCTTATTT
>Ga0123342_1002592_pt1 | contig 29885 bp, 23 predicted proteins | sample Turbeawhitnodule_FD_89960 | JGI IMG/M metagenome (GOLD analysis project Ga0123342, IMG submission 89960) | Root nodule microbial communities of legume samples collected from Mexico - Turtle bean Mexico white nodule | ecosystem: Host-associated > Plants > Roots > Nodule | place: Mexico: Nepantla... | reverse complement strand
TGCTTGAAAGCTCTATGAAAAACTCAAATATGTTTTTCTTTCTTGTTGTTTGTTATAAAACATTAGCAAACTATTTATTGTATTTAAATCTTGGTCAAAGCATTTAAAGCAGGAGCGTATTCAATTATGAAATCAATTAAAGCTCACTTAACTAATAATACTGTTTCTGTTAGGATTTCAAACAAACAATCGATTGAAATAGCGAATCAATCCGTTGTTTTGGTTTGACAACAAGTCAACCATCCAAAACAGTTTTCAAACTTTTTCAAAGAAACCTAAGTATAAAACAATCGGTTGTTTCGACAAAACAACAAATTGTTTTTCACTTAGTTTGAGAAACACTTTAACTTTAAATATTTGAAAATACTTAAGCTTCAGATTCAACAAAGAGTGGATTACAAAGATAATCTACCCTAGATCCTATTCTAAAGCACAATAGCAACAACAAGCACCTCCATCTTTCCATCAAACACTAGGATTTGGATTCTTCAAAGCTTGAACACACTTGATTCAACACAAATTCCCCATGTTGGCTATAAATATCAGAGAAATCATAGCATAGAGGAAATGAACACCTTTAAAAAATGTTTCAGCTCAACATTTGCCAATAACATAATAAAAGAAAGTTAAAGAGACTTTTAGAGACAAACACACCTTGTTATTCTTAAGTTAGATCCATTTACAAATTTATATTTGAGATCTGATTTCATTTATTGCTTGTGAAATGCTAATTTATTAAATGTTTAATGATAAACTAATTTACTTTATGTTACTTTACCTGTCATTGAGTTAGTCCCACTTAGTCTTACCTATTCCAAATGAATAAGCTCATAAGTGAATTGTACAATATGAAGTATGAAACAACTATTGAGTTTTTAAGCAATTTCTAAGTTGCTAAGTTATTTTTTTGAAAAGATTTTTGTATATTTCCTTTAGTAAACATATATATTTAGTTATATGGTTTATTTTTAATTTAGTTTTGTAGCATTGAGTAAGGAACATCAATGTATAATAAATACTATATTATGTAGATGCTCCTTTATGTAAATTTTATTATTCACATATGAGCTTATTCATTTGGAATAGGTAAGACTAAGTGGGACTAACTCAATGAGCTTATTATTTATATTATGTCAAAATATTCTCTAGGACACCACAAATTCTCCTTGCACTTTTTCTTTAGGATTCTTCACAAAAATGGCATTTTCATAATCTTTTTTCCCTTAATAAAATTTTTATTTTCTTTTTTCTACTTGTTCTTGCTTCTACATTGTTTTCTTTGTTAATGGAATTGAATGAACACCATGGGACATGTTTCTGCAACCAAATCTTGTTCTTTCGTGGACTTTGACTTTTCCAGCACCTTTTGAGTTGATAAAGATTCACCCATCCCCATAAGGATTAGATCACAAACACACGTTACTATTTCATGAGTTAATATTTAGTTATTTATTTACAATTGATATATAATTCTTTTATTAATTTCAAAACACCACGTTATAAAGTGTGCCATGACAAGTTATTTATTTTAATTTTCTTGACCACTCACTAATTTTATCTCACATAGTATTGTGTATTCTAGATAAATAGATTCAAAAACAGATGTTATAATGGTTCATTAGAGAAGTTTTGGAAGCAACCTTTGGAGTTGCATATTTTATCATTTATTTTGAATCCTTATATATTGTTTGCATAATTTTTATAAAGATTATTTTATGAAAACCCATCCAGTATCGAAACATTCAGATAAGAAGATTAGAAGCAGGAAAAGGATCTCAGAAGACTCTAATCTCATGGAGAATTAATTGTTGTATGCTCTTCCATTTTTATCTAGTTTTATAAACATTATACAGAGTAATATAGGCTTTATTTTGGGCCATTGTCTTGGGTCATATTTTGGACCAATTTTCATGGGCCATGTATTGGGCCAATTACAGTAGGGTGTAAATAGAAAAAGAAAGTTTAACTAGAATTACAATTGGGCCTTCTTGGACCCAATGCAACTCTAGAGCATCAAGGGTACACAAATAAATTATTAGAGTGCAAATAGAAAGCATGGAGTGGCAAGGAAGGCATGAAGGTCCACATGTCACCTCCTTAATGAAGAGGATTCCCACCAATGCCAAAAGGACATTTGTCTTCATGGGAATGGAGAGGATTCTCTCCAATTAGAGGAGGAGATTTGTCAACCTCTAATTTGAGAGGATTTGCTCCAATTAGAGAGTCACTTGTCCTTCTATGAGTGGAGAGTTTTTAGGGTTAAAACTTTCACCTTGACTGCCCATAACACTATAAATACAAGTGTTAGCCCCCTTATATTAGCTTTGAATAAATTATTGAATTGCTGCCAAAATTTCAGCCTCAACTAGTCTCTTAGCTCACTCTTTGCTAACCTTATTTCTAAGTGTTTTAGCAAGGAACCTCTTAGGAGTTGGCCTAACCTCTCCCAAACTTCATTATCATTCTCCATACACTAATACTTCATAATTTCTTCCACTCATTTTAGTCACCCAATTCATCAAGTTACGCACTCCAAAAATACAAAACAAAAGACTCATAACAATGCAAACTAGGATTACATTATTTTTTTTTATTTTATTATAATGGTTTATTTTAGTTGACATGTATTGTTTAACTCAAATACACTAGTGCATGACTCTTACTCATGTTATCTAAATAGTGTATGTTTTGTCCATATCCTTTTTATCTACTCGTAATAACACATCAACCAAATTTTGAGATAAGACGAGTTAACAAATAAATAGGACAACACACAAAATTCAACAATTGAATATGTTATTTAATTGAATTATATACTTAAATTAATCTGATTATCTTAATTGATATTTTATTTTTAGGTAATAAATTAATTATAGTTAATATTAATGATTAAAAAAAACTATTAAAATGTCAAAGATATAAAAATATCAAAAGATTTACCCAATACTAAAATAAGACAAACCATTATATATACTAAAATTCATTTTTATAAATGCAATATAATTAAAAGTAGGAGATAAGGAAAAAAAGAAAAGAAAAAACAAACTCACATCCAATAACATTAGGAGATTCTTGAGATTGCATTTCACCTCCCTCTTTTTCTCTCTCAATCTATTTTTTTTAATGTATGGTATGATGCTTGTTATCTCTTCAAAAGAATTCCCATTGCACTGTTCGAGAAAAATATGGTTTGTTGTTCATTTGCATGACTCCCGAAAGAGTTTTAAATGTGATTAAGTTAACAAAGTTAAAAAGAAACAAAACAAATAAAGTGAATCTAAATACTTTTTAGCAAACCAAAATAATTGATCCAAACTTGAAATTAAAGTTGAGAAAAATAGGTAGAACTAAAATGCAGTTTTGTCTTCATTGATAACATTAGAAGTAAAGAAGTAAAAAATTGAAGCAGAAGAATTTGCAAAAAGACAAATTGATGGTGTTGTTTGAAGGAGAAAGGTTGTGGTAGGGAGTGGGTGGAATAAAATAGGAGTAAAAAGAAGGAAGATCTTGAACCTCTCCTGAACGATAAGAGAAATCCAAAATCCTCTCACCACACCCAATCGTTCTCTCTTCGTACTCCACGTCCACATCTTTCTCCCTTCACCAAATACAAAATCAACAAATCCCTTCTTTCACACTGCTTTTTCGTCACACTCACTCAAATCAAACACTTTCTCTGCAATGGCCTCAGCCGCAACCCCCACCACTTTCTCTCTCCTCCACTCCGCCACCCCCGCCGCCTCCTCTTCCTCGCGCGTCCAGCTCTCCTCCTCCCTCCGCGTCCGCCCCCTCACCCGCCGTCTGGGCTTCACGGCCGCGGACCCGCTGCTGGCGGCGAATGTGGCTGCGCGGGTGGCCGCGGTGAAGGTCGGGAGGGGCAGGAGAGGGGTGGTGTCCATGGCGAAGAAGAGCGTGGGCGACCTGTCTGCGGCGGACTTGAAAGGAAAGAAGGTGTTCGTGAGGGCGGACCTCAACGTCCCGCTCGACGACAACCAGAACATCACTGACGACACCAGAATCCGCGCCGCCATTCCCACCATCAAATACCTCATCCAAAACGGCGCCAAAGTCATCCTCTCTAGCCACTTGGTTTGTCTTCTCTCTTTCCTACGTTCGCTTCGGGCATGGTTTGTCTTCTTCTTTTACTCTCCTATAGAAGTTCCTCCTCATCAAAATTTAACGAGTCTCGCAAAATTTGTACACATCTCTTTACTTTTTCACTGTTATTCGGTTAGAATTAGAGAATTCGAGTTCCATCTAGATCAGGGTAACAAGGAGTGACTATAGTGGTGAAACTTCAATTCTGATTGGTTGATCACTCATGTAGTAGTACTTGTCGAAGTTTGTGGTACTATGAAGTTTTAGCAATACATTACGGAAGCTACTTCTATCTGACCAAAATTTTTAATAACTAAAGAAACTTAAGTGGCATCTTGGATCATGTTGTATATTTGCTCCAAGATTTTGAAAAGCATGATGCAATTTCGGTCTCCTTAAGGCTTTTTGGTGTCTTGGTCTCCTTGATTGCAGCTGCATTTGTGATGAGTGCATGCATAAAGGATAAGAAAAGGAGAATTGAGACTAAAATAATAATTTTATATTTTTTTATTTATTTCTACGTTTTTGTAATTAGATACTTTTATGGACTAGTTATATGACTTATTGGATGAGTGTAATTAGTGGATGAATCCAGTAGTTTTGGTCTGAAGTATAAATAGGCTTATGTTGACTTTTGTATTAGATTAAACTCATGTTTTGAATTGAAGCTTATGCTTTGTGACTGATATAGGATTTGATTCTTATCTTTTAATTGTTAATTCAAGGTGACGATTATTTTTCTCGACATATCACATCTTTATCTTCCGATTTCCTTTCGTATTTTCTATTTTGTAATCATTTCGTAGAAATTGCTGGAAACGGTGCATTGCCTCTAATCTTTAATAGGCATTCATCAATTTGTCTCCAATTTCCCACTATAGCAATAATTGTGAGGGAACTGCTCCTGCAAGTTATAACCTTGTTGTGCTCATTTTTTTGAGGGAATTTAAGTGATTTATTTACTTCAAAGAGCTGTTTGTTTTTGAATTTTTTTTTCTAAAATCAGGTTTTAAGCAACTCGGTATGTGGATGAAGGGGGTTTTCGTGGATTCTTTAATTATTGTCAATTATGCTGTATTTGCCTTACCATGTTTTATAATTACGAAGTTCATTTATTTGCTCTGTGTGTTGGGTCTGTGCTTATGAAAGTGGATTTTCTTAAAGAGTATTAGGAGCAAAAGGGTGCTGCATTTAGTAGAGAACAATCCAATTTCCTATCATAATTGTGAAATTTGTAGTCAGAAGAAATGTTTTGGTAATGTAGATGTAGGCTGTCTTGATACAAGTTTAAGAGTACATTTGTGTGAACTATTATGGCTGCACTTGTAAGTTGAATTGTTGTGATTTTTTTATGTAATTTCCAGGGGCGACCAAAGGGTGTCACTCCCAAATACAGCTTGGGGCCTCTTGTACCTCGGCTTTCTGAACTCATTGGTTTCCCGGTATGTTTATGTTGATCATTGAGGAATATGTATAAAGAGATCTTTAAGTGTTGTAATTTTCTTGGTAGTTATGACAATGTTCTTGACTTGTGTTTTGATACGGATAATTTGCAGGTTGTCAAGGCTGAGGATAGTATTGGTCCAGAAGTGGAAAAGTTGGTGGCTTCTCTTCCAGATGGAGGTGTTCTTCTTCTAGAAAATGTGAGGTTTTACAAGGAGGAAGAAAAGAATGATCCTGAGCATGCAAAAAAGCTTGCCTCTCTGGCAGATCTGTTTGTGAATGATGCATTTGGTACTGCTCATAGGGCACATGCATCAACAGAGGGGGTTACTAAATTCTTAAAGCCATCTGTTGCTGGTTTTCTTTTGCAAAAGGTGTGTTTATCACTTTGCTTTTGCTTATCAATTATCATCAGCTAAACCTAAAATTCTGCAAACTCTCAATAAATCTTCTGAAAGTCTCAATCCCACATTACTACCATTTTCATTGAGAATCATGTTATAAAATTATTAAGTTTGATCACTTGATGTAAAATGAAACTTTATATAAAACATCAATTACTCTTCTAGGAGAAGTTATTGTTTTTTTTTAAATTTATATGTATATTTGATCAAAATATGTTGTAATAACTATTTTCATGTGCATTGTTCATTTGTTAGGAACTTGATTACCTTGTTGGGGCAGTATCAAGCCCAAAAAGACCATTTGCCGCCATTGTTGGTGGTTCCAAGGTCTCATCTAAAATTGGAGTGATTGAGTCACTTTTAGAAAAGGTTGACATCCTTCTTCTTGGTGGTGGAATGATCTTCACATTTTACAAGGCACAAGGTCTTTCAGTCGGATCTTCCCTTGTAGAGGAAGATAAATTGGATCTTGCTACAACACTACTTGCAAAAGCCAAGGAAAAGGGGGTGTCTCTCTTGTTACCTAGTGATGTGGTGATTGCAGACAAATTTGCTCCTGATGCAAACAGCAAGGTTTGTTTTCTAATTTCTAAGTTTCTTTAGCTAAAGGTATCGGTCAAAATTAAAACACTTAAAATATTAATAATATTGCAAACACTTATTTGTAATATTGTTCTTTATTCAATCTGAATCATTTGCAGCTAGTACTTACTTTCTTTGTTAACCTTTTAGGTCGTGCCAGCGTCTGCCATCCCTGATGGCTGGATGGGATTGGATATTGGTCCCGATTCTGTTAAGTCATTCAATGAAGCATTGGATACTACCAAAACCATCATATGGAATGGACCAATGGGAGTGTTTGAATTTGACAAGTTTGCTGTTGGGACAGAGGTATGCTGCGAGAACACACTCATAAGGAGTTCTGTTCAAATTAAATGTTACAGCAAACATGTTTGCTGTAAATATAAACAATGTCCACTCAAACTGATACGTATAATCTCAGAGATATGCAGTAGGAGTTATTTTTCGTGATGTGATTCGTACATCTCCGTAAACTATATGCTTTTCATTTATGAAAATAATGTGTCAGATTAGGGGTGATTCAAATGTCTGCTAACAGAATAATCTATTCTGTTTGACTAATAAATGTGTGCACTGTACATAATTTGCATTTTGTACCCTTCTTTCAGGCTATTGCCAAGAAGCTAGCTGATCTCAGTGAAAAGGGGGTCACCACAATTATTGGAGGAGGAGATTCTGTTGCAGCTGTGGAGAAAGTTGGAGTTGCCAATGTCATGAGTCACATATCTACTGGTGGTGGTGCCAGTTTGGAGTTATTGGAAGGGAAAGAGCTTCCTGGAGTCGTTGCTCTTGATGAAGCCACACCAGTCCCTGTGTAAGATAAGTGTCATCATGGAAATTTTTCCCATCCCAGTTGTCAGTGTTGTCAATCCTGTGAAAGAGCATATGTTGTAGGACCATTCCGAGTCTGTTAGTGTAAATTTAATCATGCTTGAGTTATTGGCTTCACTCATAAATTGCGTGTAACTGTAAACACTGGCTGAGAGCCATAAATTCAAAATAAATCCTTGAGTTACTGGCAGCAGCATTTTGCACTTTGATTTGTCTTATATAACACTCGTGAGTGGTGCCATTTGGTCACGTGCACAGTGTAATAAGTCTTAAACAATGACGAGGACTATTGCAGGAACAGAAAATGAAAGGTACGGTGCAAAATTTGCTGCCAGTGCAATCTATTTTAAATTAAAATAAATCTATTAGTTACTGCCAGAAGTTTTTTGCACTTTGCTTCTTTTCTTATGTCGCCCTCCAAAATCCTTGAATATGAACCAAGTTTATGTTGGCATTGTATGCATGCCTTTATTTTAGCTTCCAGAGGCGAAACTGTTTATACCCAATGACGTGACTTCAATCTGTCAACAGAGATTGTCACTAATGAATTCTTGTGAATTTAGACCTTATAGCCAATGTTTATTTCAGTTCATTTAACTCCTACGAAGGGATGGATACGAGAAAATTAGAGAGGATTGTAATGGTTTGTTTGAGTTGATTTCCAAGAAGTGTCTAGGAAAGAAGTTCTGGGAGTTGCACTAGTGTTACTTTTTATAGGTTGACACATGCATGCTCTCAGAACTGTACTATAATTTGATTTAATGTATCTAAACAATCGATTGTGCATGATTTATAATTGATTATCTGGACATTGATATAATTATCTCAGTTTGTGTTTTTTTTGTCTTGCTTATCTTGTTTTAGTTTTGTTGTACCCAATTCTTGAATAAATTTTGATTCATTTATAAGTGCATTCTATTCTATTTTTAAGTCTGAAAATATTTTCAATTCAAAAAAAGGTTTTAAAACCAATTCACTTCCTCTTGGTTTAATCAAATCATTCTCTTTTCCTAACACATTCAAAAAAAGGTTTTAAAACCAATTCACTTCCTCTTGGTTTAATCAAATCATTCTCTTTTCCTAACACTTATGTTATAGTTTGATAAATGTCTTACCCTCTTATACTATGAATTTTTTTATATGATTGATAATTTTGTTCTAATTCATGCTTTAGATGACTAGTGTAGATGAACATGTATTATAAAAAAGAACTTCATTTTCTTAAGCATAAATGTACCTACCATCTATAGCTATCATGCTTTAAGTTATGTATAATATATACAAAGCAATGGAAACTAGTTTCACTATAAAAAAAAAAAGATTTTCAAGACCCACAGAGACTTTGAGTCACTTTCTTATTATACAAATTTATGTTGGTGATATAACTTTTGGTGCTACTAGCAAACTTGGACATTGTTAAAAAAAATATAAAAGGGGTTCAATGAAAATGATGGGTGAACTTAAGATCTAAAAACTTTTGAAGAATTTAAGTTGAATGTGTAAAATTAAAGTGTAGCACATCATAAGGATCTTACAATATATGATTCTCACATATTATACAATCAATTATAATAGAGATAGACACCTATCTTGATCCATGAGAGTTTCTATGTGAGTAGTTTCTTCAATCACTTTTTCTTAATATATTTCTTGTGATTCTTTTCTTGTCACACTCTTTCTTCATGTTCTGGAGTGAGACAACCTCATTTGCAAAGACAAAACCCTATCTCCTTTATGTTTCCCAATCTCCATCAAATTAGTTTTTCATCAAGTATCATAAGATATATATAACCTCTCATATTAACCAATATGTCATTTTATATTATTGAATCACATTCAAGTCCAAGGCCTAAAATCTATTTCACATGAGTCACATTATAATGTTATAAAATTTTCTAACATTCTCCCACTTGACTCGTGTGGAGCTATAATACTTCATGATTTAATAATTACATAAATCATAATGCGCATTAAAATCCTTACATAAATTAGTTCTATAATCATTAATCAAAATTAAGGATACATAAATAATAAGAGACATGGCGATTACATGTCATTTAATCAACACATTTCCTTTCATGTATTACTATATCACCTTTTCTCTTTAATATGACTTTACAAAGAAAAAATCATAATTGGTTCAAACATAATGTCATATTCAAGAATAACATAATTTGTTTTCCACATCATAATTTGCACGCATATTCATAAAGTGAAAAACAAAGATTTCATAAACATGTATATCAATGAGCTCAAAGTGTCAAATAACCATTAACAACATTCAACATACATTATTAAACATAATGTCCATATTCTCAACATGACTAGTAATTGTTTTGGACGATAACCATTTTGTTAAAGGGTCGACAATCATAATATTAGTGTTAATATGTTCTATTGACACTCTATATTTCTAAACTTCTTTCTTAACGACAAAGTATTTCAATTCCATATGCTCAACACATTTGGAATACTTGTTGTTCTTAGAAAAGAAAACAGTTGGTTGCAGACAATAAATCCTCAGCGGCTTGGAAATATTGTTAAATACTCCAAGTTTTGAGATAAAAATCCGTAACCAATTAGTTTGAACTATGGCCTTAAAGCATGTCACAAATTCAGCTTCCATGGTGGATGCAATAAGGATTGACTGCTTCACACTTTTCCATTAAACCATTCATCCGGCTAAAAGATAGAGATAACTAAATGTAGACTTTCTTGTATCCATATAACCAACAAAATCTGAATTTCTATATCCAATCACCTAAAGATGATCATATCTCCCATAAGTAAGCATGCGATTCTTTGTCCCTTGTAAGTATCTTAAGAATTTCTTTGCAACTTTCCAATATTCCAATTCTGGATTACTATGGTATCTACTAAGCATACCAATGACAAAACTAATATATGACCTTGTACATGCTTGAGCATACATTAAACTCCCAACAACATATGCATAAGGGATATTCTTCATCTGTTTTCATTCCAAATCATTCTTTAGACATTATGAGACTAAATTGTCTCCATTTTGTATTGGAATGAGAGATGTTAAACATTTATTCATTCTAAATCTCTCTAAAACTTTATTAATATATTCTTTTTTTGACAAGCCTATCAATCATTGTGATCTATCACATAATATTTCATTCCTATCATAGTATGTCCCACATATATATTTCATTTCAAAGTTGTTAGAGATAAACTTCTTAGTCTCACTTAATAGATTAAGATTATTAGCTACAAGCAAGATATAGAATCATAAATATAAATTTGCTCCCACTGACCTTCAAATATATACACTGATCAATCATGTTTTTCTTAAATTCAAAGGACATAATAGCATCATTGAACTTTAGATACCATTGTCTGGAATCTTGTTTAAGTCCATATATTATTTTTTTAAGTTTACACACCATGTATTTCTTTCCTTCTTCAATGAACCCCACTAGTTGGTCCACATAAACATCATCTTCTAAATTCCCGTTCAAAAAGGCATTGTTAACATCTATCTTGCGCAACTCAAGATCATAATGAGTTACTAATGTCATGATTATTTTGAAGGAATCTTTCTTAGAAACAAGAAAAAATGTTTCCTTATAGTCAATGTCATTCTTTTGAGTAAAACATTTGGCAACAAGTCAGACCTTGTAACATTCAATCACGTTTAGTCTTAAAGACCCATTTACATCTAACTCCCTTGCTTCCTTCTAAACATTTCATAAGGTCTCATACATCATTTTGTGTCATTGATTTAGGCTCATCTTTAATTGCATTTAACCATTTATCATAATTATCACCATTAATCGCTTTTAAAAATGAATCTAGATTATTATCAATGCCTAAGTCATTTTTTGACTCTTGTAAATAAACCACATAATCATTCTAAATAGCAGATCTTAACATTATTTATTCTGATTGTTCGACTACATGTTCACTGTTAGTCTCGGGATCATTAATTTGTTCTTCTTCGCCATCATTGTGTGATTCACAACATGAGGAATGACAATTCTTGAAGTAGAGGTACTAGTTAAAGGAACTTGTACTTTAACTTCCTTAATCTCCACATTTCGTGAAGCTTCACTCCCACTGATTTCACCATTCTCAATGAACCAGACATTTTTAGTTTCAACAATACTTGTACTACGGGTAAGACAGTAAAACATATACTCTTTTGACTTTACTGGATAGCCAATTAAATGTCCATTAATTGTTCTGGCATCTAGTTTCGTTTCTTGTGGATTATATATTCTAATTTATGTCTGAAAACCCAAAACATGAAGTGTCTCAAATTGGATTTTCCGCCTATCCACAATTTGTCTTTTGAACTGCCTTTCTAAGAACCTTGTTCAACAAATACATTGCAGTTTTTAAAGCATACATTCACAATGATTAAGGTTCGATTATGTCTTTCTTACACACCATTTTGTTGTGGTGTATTTGGCATTGTGTATTGAGCACAAATACCTCATTTCTCAAGAAACTTAGCAAATGGACCAGAGTCTTGTCCACTTTCATCATACTTTCCATAATATTCATCACCTCTATTTGACCTAAAAATTTTCACCTTTCTATCTATTTATCTTTCCACTTCATTTATATAAATATCCAAAGCATTCACATACATTTAAATCAGTAAAACCTAAATTTGAAAGTATATCATTCTTTATTGATCTATGCACCCTTTCTTTGGAAATATGTCTCAAACGCTTATGCCACAAGTAAGCAGAAGATTCATTCACTAAAATATGCTTAGTGTCAACATTATGATGCAATGTCATAAGAGTTTCAGCATATAAATTATCAAGATTCAATTTATATAAACCATCATAAAGTGTACTAAATGCAACAATACAAGTACACTTATACAAACTGAAACAATCATTCCCAAACTTAGAATAGTATACAACAACATCAAGTTTAGACAAAAAAAAAACTAAATTCTAAAAATACTAGGTACATAAAAGTATCAAACAATTTTAAATAAAATCTATTGTCAAGGATTAAATGATAAGTCCCGACAGCTTCTACAGGAACTTTCACTCAATTCCCTATGGAGACAAACTCCTCATTCGGGTTGAAAGGAATCATTGCATTGTATTAGAAACATGAGTTATACATCTAGAATCAATCCACCAAGTATTATGTGGAACTTCAGTTATGTTTGATTCAAAACATACATAAGCATTATGCTCACCTTTCTTTTCGAACCAAATTTTATGTTTTAGGGCAGTACTTCTGTAAATGTCCAGAATTCTCACATAAATGACATTTATCATTTTTTTCTAGATTTTAGTAGAGGACGCATTAAACTTTAGTGGTTTTTTTAGTCTTTCCACATTACCTATGAACTTTCTTTTCAACTTCTTGATTATTTACATAATGAATGAGGTTACTTCTTTGATTCTTAAGTCTGGTCTCTTTTTGAACTATCATACTATGCAATTCATGCACATTCCATTTGTCTTTTATTTTATTATAGTTCATTTGAAAAAGACCATACTCTAACGATAATTAGTTCAAGATGAACTGCACAAGAAAAGCTTTATTCACTGCCATTTCATGATACTTAAGTTTTTCTGCAATATTTGTCATCTTAATGACATGCTCGTGCATAGTACTAGATCTATCAAATTTCATGGTAGTTAAGGTACTCATTAATGTTCTGACAAAGACTCATTAGTAGTTTAAAAGCGTTCTTCCACAAATCTCAAATTCTTTTGCACTTTTAGTTTTGGGAAGAATAAACTTAATATTATTTGCTATGCTCATTTGCATAAACATCACGCTAAGTCTGTTTGACCTTTTCCAAGTCCCATAATGAACTTTCTCTTTAATGCTACTAGCATATTAGTAATATCAACATGTTTCTCAACTTCAAAGGTCAAATCAAGATCCAACACACCTAAGTAAAATTGAACTTGTTCACTACAATCAGGAAAATTCAATCTATTAAAGATCAAAACAAACTTACCATGTAAATGTAAAGACACGGGAACAAATACTTCAATTAACACATGCTTAACATTAATACTTTGAGTCATAAACCAAACATATAATATAGATTCTAATTACAAACAAACATACTATGTATACTAATGTTCTCCTTTGGGTGATACATTAATACACAAAATAAAATGATGCTAATAAGATTAACATTATTTGGAAGGACATATGCATTAACTATAAATACTTATTATCTTTGGATATACATATAAAAATAATAATTCATACTCGCTATCAACAATCATAACCATTAATTATAAGGACAATTAATTAACCTTTGAGTGATCCACAAATGTCTTATAACAATGAACTTCAATTAACCCATAAATCAATCATTTAACATCAATTCTATAGGTAATTGAAATAGAATTAATTACTAATTTGTAATTAAATAAAACATAAATATTTGATCACTTTGGTGATTACAAATCTATCATACAAATAATTTCAGAAATAATATATTAATTAAAATAAAATTCATAACTAATTTGAAATTAAAAAAAAACAGATATTTGATTGCTTTGAAGATTACAAATATATCATACAAATAATTCAAGAAATAATATATTAATTAAAATAAAATTCATCACTATTTTAAAATTAAAAAAACAAATATTTGATCACTTTGGCGATTACAATGCTATCATACAAATAGTTTTAGAAATAATATCATTCATTAACTTTGGAATTAAAAAAAAAAACATAAAGATTTGACCACTTTGATAACTACAAATCTATTATACAATTACTTTCAGAAATAATATTATTCATCAACAAAATATAAAAATATACATTTATGTCATTACTTTTATTTATCATAATATTTTCATCTTGCATTCAAATAAAGCAAAATCAATTTATAACATAACAGAAATAAAAGGATAAATTAAACTTTAAAATTTATCCTCAAAAGGTATTACTTTCTTTGCGATATTCATAATTTTAAAAGTAGGTTTCATAAAATTGTGAAAAACATCATTCATGGATAATCATAAATTTGAACAACCATGCTCTAATACCACACGTAAAATAAGCATATAATGATGAAAAATAATGGACATCTTAAGGATCGTACAATATGATTCTAAGATACCATACATTCAATTATAATAGAGACAAACACTTTCCTTTATCCATGAGAGTCCCTATGTAAATAGTTTCTTCAATCACCTTTTCTCAATCTATCTCTTTAATGAACATAAATTTATTTACACTTATTACTTTAATCATAAATTATTGGAATGTAATAATAAATAATTCCTTTGTTTTAATTAATATTCTTTTAGTTGAGTTTATTTGGGCCTTAATTATTATTTCTATTAATTCTGTATTTTTAACGCAAGTTGCTTCTTTTGAATCAAAACAGGAAACCGAATCTGAAATGAAGAATTAGATAATTAAATTTGCAAATATCCCAAAAAAGGAACTGAATGCATTTCTGCAAGGATATTCTCTAAAAATCTTGCACTTAAAATTCCTCTCCAAAATCCTTCAAAAATAGAGCAAATATACTTTGATAATATTACTTAAGAAAATATTTTACAATACCTCTCCCAGCAGTTCTGCTGGAATCAATTACAGTCAACGTACAAATCTGAAAAAAAAAAAATTAGAAACAATATATATGAAAAAGAAACGAGAAAAAAATTTGACACTATTTGGAAATGAAGATATATGTATAATAATTTGGAACAGGAAAATAAATATCTGATAATTGTAAAACAATAACATAAGGCATATTTTTAATCTGATTTTGTACAAGGAAAAGAAGATTATAAAAAAGACCTCAGAGGAAGGAAGAGGGAGCTTTTGGGGATCGCGTTTCAGGAAGTTTCATAGAGTTTTCTTAGTTTCTTTTCTTCTTTTTAATTCTTTTGTTTTGCCTCTGCATGGAAGACTAAGCCTTTTTGGTTGATTTCTTTGTAATTTTCCATTGAGTTCTGAGGTTTTGATCAATAAAAGTTTTGTTTTTTAATTCTTTATAGCTCTTGTTTTAATTTCTAATCTCCTAGAAAAAAACTGGTTGTTGTGAGAGGTTGTACTTGAACGCATGATTGTAGTCTTCCTTATCTTAAACTTTGATCTCTTAGTTAGTTTGCATTGTTCTAATTAGTTTCTTGAGCGCATGATTCAAGAGAGAGGAGATAAACATTCCCATGGAGTATACGCAAGGAACAAAGTGGGTATTGATTAAACTAGTAGACGCATGCTTTAATAGTGAGTTTAAGTTGAATCAGATTGACGCATGTTCAATCTAGTTTAGCTATATGTGAGAATTGAAGGATGATAATCTTTATATGACCTATGCAAAATTCATTGGTGGAAGAACTTGGGGATCAACCGTTTTTTATTTGTTGTTTTAATCTCTTTTATATTTTTTGCAACTACTTTAACTCCTTTTTTATTGTTATTGTTATTGCTAACTTTTATTGCTTGTAGATATATTCTAAATACTAATTTATTGATTTCACTATTGGATTCGTTGGGAGACGATTAGAGGTCATCTGACCACTTCTATGCTATCATCTCTCTAGCGTTAGACAGGTTTACGCTAAAGTCATCTTAATTTGACATCAAAACAACAAGTATCACTCTTGCAATTATTTTGTTGTCACACTCTCTCTTAATGACATACAATGAAACAACCTCATTTGTAGAGACATGACCCTATTTCCTTTATGTTTCCAGTCTCTATCAAATTAGTTTTTCATCAAGTATATTATTAAATCACATTCAGGTTCAATGCCCAAAATCTATTTCACATTAGTCCATTCTAATGTTACCTAATTTTTTAATAGAATGATATCAAAGAAATGAAGGGGGCTGTGTATCTAACCATTTCACAAATGACTAGACGAGAAATTGATTTAACAATTTTTAAAAGAATTTTTAATGTAATTGGTTTTGCTATAAGCATAAGGAAACTTTAAGGATGCATTGCTTTTGTGATGGTGACTATGCTGGAAACTAGGTGGAGAGTGCCCCCTTTATGAAAGGAAACCAAATTTCAAATTTCCTGAGTCAACAAGAAGAAAGGAACCATTGCACTATTAAATGCAAAAGTGAAATATAATATGAAGTGCAAGTTGTTGCACTCAGCTCCTCTGAGTATCACTCTAATATCTCAGAGTAAATTTATTTCACTACTATGGAATGAAAAGGTTAGTGTGAAGTCTTTCACCCTTGGTTGGTTGGTGATGAAGTGTTATCCTTGTGATCACAAATCACGTATGTGGAGAAGAAGGCATTGAATGATTGAAAAAGACTAATCTATCGACTAGCTGTCACACAGCCTTGAACTAGTGTTCTCTTGTTTCATTATTTTCTGTCAAACACATCCTATGCCACAAAATTGAAGCATCTATCTTTTTCCAAGCCATGGGCCTCCCACATTAAGATATTTACTAAAGGAACTACAAAACAAAAAACACATCTCATAATACATGCCCACCACCAAGTTCTAATGCCAATTTCCTGGTTTTGCTTATTCTCTTCAGGATCAATTTTATTCATTTAAATAATTAATCACCCTCTTGTGATTGTAGGAATCGGAATCTAAAACCTCCAACATGGTCCTTTGGAAAATTAATATTGCAAATATAGGTATGAAGTAATCTATATTGTTTTAATAAATTAAAAAATTCCAAATATAAGAATAAAAGAACATGTATATAATCTTTTTGTACCCAATTTAAAAAAAAAAACATACATTACTTATTTTATATTTGATCGATGTAAATGTTCTCTATCAACAGAAACAGTACCTACACAGTTCTTTTTCATCCAAAGTACAATCTCTTCAATGAATTACACATCTGCATTTGACTTATGTCCAACTACGAAAACTTGTAGGCACATAAATTTCAAACTTAACCAACCATTCATAAACATATCAAATAAAAAGAATTGCAAGGAAAATAACACCAAGATTGGCCGATCAGAAAACCAAAGGAACAGATTCAAGAATCCTTCGGAAATAATCATTGTTCAAAATCATCTAAGATCAAAGTTTAATCGAACACCATAGACCCCACAATCATGAACATACTCATATTAGTTATCCTCAAATCCAATCCATTCAAATATTCTGTCAATATAGACAATACCCATACAAGTTTATTTTTTATCCTAAGTACAATCTCTACCATAAATTATAGATTTGCATTTAACTTTAGTCCAATGAAGAGCTATATGCAGATAAATTTCAAATTTAACCAACCATTCAGAAGCATATAAAATAAAAGGACTTCGAGGAAAAGAACACAGATTGGCCGCTGAGGAAAGCAAAAAAACATACGAGCAAAACTCCTCCGAAAATGGACATTGTTCATGAACAAAGCTCAGTACATCACCATAGATGCCACAAAACCATCTTATTTTGAAACCTATCCTCTGCTAAGCCTCTACATGAGCAACAATTATCATTGTACCTCAACCCATCGTTGGCTGAAACTCAACCATAACAATAATTAAAGCATAAACTTCAAAGGAATGAGTGAACCGCTCGATGTATTTGCTCAAGCATCATTAAGAGCAAGGACACCAGGGAGTGGCTTCCCCTCAAGAAGCTCTAAGCTGGCACCACCACCAGTGGAGATGTGGCTCATCTTATCTGCAAGTCCAGCCTTCTCCACAGCAGCCACAGAGTCACCTCCTCCAATGATGGTTGTTACTCCCTTGCCACTCAGCTCTGCCAGTTTCTTAGCTATGGCCTGTGCACAAAAGGATATAGTCACTTATCACAAAAGAGTCTATTCAGTTGCTAGTTATAAAAGTTGAAGTAGCAGATTTTAAGGCTTATTCATCAGTGCATGCAAAACTCCGCAGACTCGTCACTTAATCAAGAAAAAGGTTTTACCAGGACTGCAATAAGGGTTTTATAGATAGAAAAACATATCAAGAAATGATAACTGAAATTCTAGATCATACACTCATGGTCAAATTTAGAAGATAAGGTTTATGGATTTTTACTAGTATCATTCCCTTCTTATATAAGCATTTTGACATTTCACAGTGAACAAGAATTTTCACTTATCACATTCCTTTCATACATATCATTGTGACATTTCACAGTAAACAAGTTTTTCACTGATGGCATTACCTTTTTAAGCATATATTAATATTAAATAAATATAAATATATAGCAATATTAATGCAGGTGCAAAAATAAAAGGCAAAATTTATATTTTTAACGATAAACTCTCAAATATTAATACTATGAAAAAAAAATTATATTATACTAATATAATTTTCAAACCTATGTAGCCACATGAAACAAGTACAAGAAAATAGATTGAAACAAGTGTTGACTATTTGCTTGAAAGATACAAAGCACTGTCAATCCATTTTGTAGGAGATCACATTTAATTGTTTCACTTATTTGGATTATCCTTTCAAAATTATAATGGATGATTTACTATATTTTATCATTCATACCTCTGTTCCTGCGGCAAACTTCTCAAACTCAAAAACACCCATTGGTCCATTCCAAATGACAGTTTGAGTGGCATCCAATGCTTCACTAAATGTCTTGATAGAATCAGGACCAATATCCAATCCCATCCACCCATCGGGGATGCTTGACGCTGAAACAGTCTGAGAACACATAAATAAAGTTAAAAGGGTATCTCAACACTTGAAACACTACTAGTTATAAGTGCATTGGAATGTGGGAAGTGAGTAATATGAACACTCTAATCGTGGATTTCACACATTTTCCCTAGTCCCTGGTTGATCATTTGTTTAAAGAGAGTCTTCCCATGACAAAGGGAGGGGGTGTAAATTGTTAAGAACACCATACTAAACCAAACTCACAAAAATCTAGTACCTTGCTGTTAGCATCAGCAGCAAACTTGTCTGCTATGACCACATCAGTTGGAAGCAACAAAGAAACCCCTTTAGCCTTGGCCTTCTCAAGAAGTGAAGTTGCAAGGTCTAGTTTATCTTCTTCCACAAGAGATGACCCAACGGAAAGACCCTGGGCCTTGTAAAAGGTAAAGATCATTCCTCCACCAAGCAATAGAACATTAACTTTCTCCAACAAGGATTCAATAACTCCAATCTTAGAAGACACCTTTGACCCACCCACAATAGCAGCAAATGGTCTCTTGGGGTTAGACACGGCTCCAACTAGATAATCAAGCTCCTGAAACAATTAAACAAATAACAGATTAATCAACTGCATAGATTACATTGGTTAGCTAACATATATAATGGAGCTAGCAATTACTTCCTACAAACCTTCTGCATAAGGAATCCTGCAACAGCAGGCTTCAAATATTTGGCCACTCCTTCTGTGGAAGCATGAGCTCTGTGGGCAGTGCCAAATGCATCATTCACATAGACATCAGCAAGAGAAGCCAGCTTCTTTGCAAACTCGGGATCATTCTTCTCTTCCTCTTTGTAGAATCTAACATTCTCTAGAAGTAAAACACCACCTTCTGGAAGTCCTGCAACCAACTTCTCAACTTCCTCACCAATGCAGTCATTTGCAATCTTAACCTATAATCAAGACACAGTGGCACAATAAAGTAACAGTAAATCCAGTTAACAAAAAGGGGAATATCTGAACAAAAAAAATACTAGAACAGTTAGGAGGCAAACCTCAATTCCTAAAAGTTGAGACAACCTTGGCACAAGAGGCTTCAAACTGTATTTGGGTGTAACACCTTTTGGACGTCCCTGGAAACAGGATAGTCAAGGCAAAATCACGTTTCAAGTCACTAATACTCACATCACACTTATATGTTAACTCAATAACTAATACCCCACAACTATATTCATTAGAAAACAATCATTTCAAATTGACATGTTTCACAGATCTCATTAAATAGACTGAAATAATCACAGTACAACCAATTTCAATAGAGAGCTGGGATCAACGGAAACCAAGCTCAAAAATATAAATGACTTACTATTATAATTATAAAACAAGAGAACCTCTCCTGTAGAGAGAAACGGACAAAAACAAGTATAGAAATAACAAGCATCACTATGCGTAACAATTAAGTTTTTTCCCTTTCAGATTCAAATCCTCAATAAATAAAAAATAAATATATAGACAGTGAAAGACATGGCTTTCCCAGTTACTATCAATTAAACAAACACACATAGCCAATAAAGAATCAACGAAAAACCACAAGAGTAACAAAACCTTAAATCCAACGAAAACACAAACCCAGATTCCAAATCATTCCTACGCTAAAGCAAAACACCCAGACACATAAAAACAATGAAAAATAGTCACAAATACCATACCAAATGACTAGAGAGGATCACTTTGGCACCATAACCAGTCAAGTACTTGATGGTGGGAACAGCAGCACGGACTCTAGTGTCATCGGTGATGTTTAAGTTATCATCCAAAGGCACGTTCAGATCGACCCTAACGAACACCCTTTTCCCCTTCAAATCACCCTCCTTCAACGTTCCCACGCTCCTCTTCGTCGCCATTATCCGAAAATCTGCACAAGCCCAAATCCAAAACCAGTAAGGGATCAGAACCCTGAAGAGGAAACACAGGAAAAAACCAAACTTTGGGGGCGAAACTCACGAAAGGTAAGGTGGAAATATCGGTGTAGTGTAGCAGAGATCAGATTCAGACGAGGTGCGTGTAGGAAGGTTCTAGAAAATTTATAGAGGTTGGTGGCACCCGTGTGTATGGCACGTGTGAGGGGTTGTAGCTTGTTTTGCGCTCTTTAGTGAACCTTTTTTTTTCTGGGTGGCACTGTGGGCGCAGTGGAACTATAAAAGTGGAATCTGAGGACCAAATGTGGAGATTTGAATGCTAGAAAACATGGCAGTATTTTCAGCCCAACGTTTTTGCCCCTTTTCTGGGTCCATTGTTTGATGAAGATGCTCCAATTACCACTCAATCTTAAAACATTAGGCTTAACTTAAGTCATTTTCTTAATATACAATTTTAATTTAAATATTAGAAATTGTACTGGGTTTAGGGTTAAACCTAATTCAACTTCAGGCTCATTACACTCACTTATATATATAATAAAATATCTTCATCGACTAAATGTATATCTCTAATATTATATCAAATTTTAATTACATAATTAATATTTTTTAATTTTTTAAAATATTAAAAAAAATTGGTTTATGTCTAACTACTAACAAAAAAAAATATTACATATTTATAAGTGTGAGGTTTGTAAATAAGAGGCACAGTGTTAAGAGTCACGGTTTCATCTTTTATTCCACTTTTCAACGAAGCTTCTTTTCGTTTCCTTACACTACTACTTTTCTAATGGTCACCCACCAGTTTGTATTAAAACTGTTTAATTTTGAAAAATTAAATAACCAAATCTACAGTTAAAATTTTATAAAAACCAAATTTACATCATCGCAAAACTATACAGATCAAAATGTATTTAATGCTAAAAATTATTTATTAAAACTTTAATTTTAAAACTATTATGATATCTAAACGTATAATTTTTAAATCTTATTTATCTTAATTCTCTATGTCTTTTCAATGTTATTAAACATTTTACAAAAAATTAACTTCAATGATAATATTATTAATTTGATTTTGAACTTTATTTTGTAGGTTTTATCTATATTAATGTGATTTTCAATATAACGTTCATATAATATTTTTGAGTCTCAATATAACATCTTTTTTAAGATATTTTTTTAAGTTTTACTCTTCCATAAAACTTACACTTTCATGATTTTTTATTTATACTTTAATAAGTATTATTTTTATATGATAAAAAGTATTTAAATTTTTATGACTCACGATCTTAAATTTAAAATTTTCTCATCTTACACCACCACAATGTAATAAAGATTTAGTTTAATTACCTTTTTCTCTTTATATTTAGGATTAATATTTAATTTACTAGAATAGTTCTTTAAAAAAATAATTTGCTCCCAATTTTTTTAAAAAAGTATGTAATGTGGTTCTTTTTGTTATATTTTCATCAACGACATTAATTGTCAATGATTTGGCACACACAATGTCACTGGTATGTAAACATGAATTGTGTAGTTATGACACATGGTATGTCCACGTAGGCACCATCGTTTAGGATTTTATCTTCTTGGTGGCGGCAGTTCTGGTGGGTCTGCGACAACTACTGTGATGGTGAAGCCAAGGGAGGGAGGGACAACTAGGGTTTCATTGGAAGGATAGTAGATGGAAATGAAATGGGTCATCAGCATCATCACCCAACAAATCAAATGATTGGCAGTGGCCATTTGGAAACACAACCCTTATCAGAAAAAAAAAAACTAACAAAACTTACTGAAGCAGGGTTTCATGGTTGATTTGAGATGGAAAGTGAAGATGAAATGAGAAAATGAAGAGTGGAGAAAGGGAGTGAAGAACAAAACCCTAGCCGTAGGGGGAAGAGAGAGAAGAGAGTATTTCCTCTCTTTCACAACCACGTACACCCCCATACAACAACAACAACTATGTTGCTCCCCTCCCTTAACTCCACCACCACAGCCGTTGCAGACTCATCACATTCCACCATCGTCGTTGCAGACTCATCCCATTCCACCACCACAGTCGCAGCCACGAAGAAGATAAAATCCTAAACGTTGGTGCCTACGTGGACATACCATGTGTCCTAATTGCACAGTCCACACCTGCATACCAATGACATTGTATGTTCCAAATCATCAACAAGTTAACGTCGTCCGTGGAAATTTAAAAGAAGGGACCAAATTGCATATCTTTTAAAAAACCTTGGGTCCTAATTGATTTCTTGTAAAACCACTGTAGTAAATTGAATAGTGACCATAAATATAGGGATCAAAAAGGTAATTAAACCTAAAGATTTTTTAGCCATATCCATTGCAAAGGTTTGTTAGAAAAAAGTAACCTTATTTGATGTTGATTAAGTGTTTTATAAAAATAGTATAAAACATGATTTTATAAAATATTAGATTTAGATAGACACAAGTATTTTGCTTGGATAGGTGATAGAAACATGTGGTCTTAAGCATTGCATGATACAATTCTAACACTATAAATGTTTATTCTACATTGTAGAGAATGTTTCTTTTGAACATCTTACAAGAGAACTTTGTGAAAACATGTCTATGTCAAAGATATCTTAAAGAATGTACTAAAGTTGTTATACATCAACAACTTTTCTAGAAAGGCAGAATGTCATATGTTAAGACCAACAATTAATGTTTATGTTTTTGCACTTTACAATTTATATCATTTACATTTATGCAATTTACATTTCTGTCATTTACAATTCTGAAATTTCTATTTTTGTCGTTCTTACACTAGTGCAAAAAGGCCTATTTACGACAATACACTTACAACGCACGAATAGACATTTTCCTTCAAAATGCGGTGACATTTTTTAAATTAAATTCGTCTAAAAGGGCAACTATTTGGTAAATTCGTTGTTTTATACGAAAGTGTTTCGTCTAAAACGACGACTTTACCTCATAGTCGCCCTTTTAGATGAAACACTCTCTTATAAAATGGTTACCTTATGACCGCCCTTTTAGAGTCTTTTTATTACCCTAATTCATAGTGCGCCAGTTATGCTTTCATATTTCCTTGTCTTCTGGCGCTTCGTTTTGCTCTTCTTTGCTCTCTGTGCTTTTTTTTCATCTTAAGACATTGTCATCTTTGAGCCATTGTGTAAGTGTCTTTCGAGCTCTCTACTTCTTCTTCACTATTGCTTCTTGTTTTTTTTTCTCTTTTTTGTTTCTTTTCTCCAATTATTGTGAAAGTTTTGGATACCTACGACTGTTTCATTGTCTTGAATGATCTTTGGGTTTTCGTTGTGCCTCTATTTGGTTCTTCGTCATTCTTCACCACCACCCTTGGCTTCACGCACAAGGTTGGTGGTGTTTTAAATGTTTTTAAATATTTTTAAATATTTTTTTAATGTTATTAATTTTTAATTTTTATTTATTATAATTTATATTTTTTTAAAATTTAAATTTATATTATGTTAGTTTTTAGGTTAGAAGAGAATTATTAAATTATTAGATTTTAGATAGATTTATATTATTTAGTATTTATAATTAATTTAATGATTTTTAATTTGTATCTTTAATATTTATTATAAGTTGTATTTATTATTAATTTATATTATGTTAGTTGTTAGGTTAGAATATAATTATCGTTTTGGTTTTGAGTCTAAGTGTTCGACCCTCGGCAAATGTGAGATTTTACACTTATTAGTAAATACCAGAATGACAATTGCAGAACATAATGTATCGAAATTGAATTAATTTTGTTCGCATAAGTGATGAGTACGAAAGAGGAGGAGAAGAATTTATACAATTTGTGTAATGTAACGCTAGTAATAGTGGTGGTCATGATAGAGTAAAGATTAGGTGTCCGTGCGTTAATTGTTTGATTGAAAGGAGATTGGATGTTAAGAAAATCAGGAAGCACCTTCTATGTGATGAGTTTCTTTGATCTTATACAACTTGAACATGACATGGTGAGTTATTAAATTTACCACAGTTTCTGTATCTAAAGAATATATGGGATCCACCACAGATGATGCAGTACATGATGATCTATTGGAGAACATGATTCATAATTGGTGAAATTTTTTTTTTGGTGGCACTGTAGTGCATTGGAACTATAAAAGTGGAATCTGAGGACCAAATGTGGAGATTTGAATGCTAGAAAACATGGCAGTATTTTCAGCCAACGTTTTTGCCCCTTTTTTGGGTCCATTGTTTGATGAAGATCACACCTCCAATTACCTACCACTCAATCTTAAAACATTATGCTTAAGTTATTTTCTTAATGGACAATTTTAATTTATATAAAATTTTAATTACCAATTCAATATTTTTATTTTTTTAAAATATTAAAAAATTGGTTTTTGTATTACTAACAAAAAAAATATTACATATTTATAAGTGTGAGGTTTGTGAATAAGAGGCACAGTGTTAAGAGTCACGGACAGAGTCACGGTTTCATCTTTTATTCCACTTTTCAACGAAGCTTCTTTTCGTTTCCTTACACTACTACTTTTCTAATGGTCACCCACCAGTTTGTATTAAAATTGTTTAATTTTGAAAAATTAAATAACCAAATCTACAGTTAAAATTTTATAAGAACCAAATTTACATCATCGCAAAACTATACAGATCAAAATGTATTTAATGCTAAAAATTATTGATTAAAACTTTAATGTTAAAACTATTATGATATCTAAACGTATGATTTTTAAATCTTATTTATCTTAATTCTCTATGTCTTTTCAATGTTATTAAACATTTTACAAAAAATTAACTTCAATGATAATATTATTAATTTGATTTTGAACTTTGTTTTGTAGGTTTGATCATTAATTTTACTTATTGTATTAATGTGATTTTCAATATAACGTTCACATAATATTTTTTGAGTCTCAATATAACATCTTTTTAAGATATTTTTTTAAGTTTTACTCTTACATAAAACTTACATTTTGATGATTTTTTATTTATACTTTAATAAGTATTATTTTATTTTATGATAAAAAGTGTTTAAATTTTTATGACTCACGATCTTAAATTTAAAATTTTCTCATCTTACACCACCACAATGTAATAAAGATTTAGTTTAATTACCTTTTTGTCCTTATAGTTAGGATTAATATTTAATTTACTAGAATAATTCTTTAAAAAAATAATTTGGTCCCAAGATTTTTTAAAAAGTATGTAATTTGGTTTTTTTTGTTATATTTCCATCAATGACGTTAACCGTTGATTATTTGGCACACACAATGTCACTGGTATGTAAACGTGGACTGTGTAGTTATGACACATGGTATGTCCACGTAGACACTAACGTTTATGATTTTATCTTCTTCATGGTGGCGCCAAGGGAGGGAGCGACAACTAAAGTTTCATTGGAAGGATAGTAGAGGGAGATGAAATGGGTCATCGGCATCATCGCCCAACCTATTAAAGGATTGGCAGTAGCCATTTGGAAACACAACCTTTCTCAGAAAAAACCCAACAAAACTTACTGAAGCAGGGTTCCATGGTTGATTTGATGAGACAGAAAGTGAAGATGAAATGGGAAAATGAAGAGTGGAGAAAGGGAGTGAAGAACAAAACTCTAGTCGTAGGGGAAGAGATAGAAGAGAGTATTCCTCTCATTCACAACCATGTACGCCCTCACACAACAACAACTATGTCGCTCCCCTCCCTTGACTCCACCACCACAGCATCCCATTCCAACACCACAACCGCTGCCACGAAGAAGATAAAATCCTAAATGTTGGTGCCTACGTGGACATACCATGTGTCCTAATTGCACAGTCCATACCTACATACCAATGACATTGTATGTTCTAAATCATCAACAATTAACGTCGCCGTCGATGGAAATTTCAAAGAAGGGACCAAATTACATACTTTTTAAAAAACCTTGGATCCTAATTGATTTTTTGTAAAACCATTGTAGTAAATTGAATATTGACCCTAAATGTAGGGACCAAAAAGGTAATTAAACCTAAAGATTTTTTAGTCATATCCATTGTAAGGGCTTGTTAAAATAAAATAACCCTATTTAATTTTGATTAAGTGTTTTATAAAAAAGTATAAAACATGATTTTATAAAATATTAGATTTAGATAGACACAAGTATCTCATTTTGTCCACAGACACATAACATCTTGCTTAAGTCTTGGTCGGATAAGTTTTTGCTTGGATAGGTGATAGAAACATGTGGTTTTAAGCATTGCATGATACAATTCTAACACTATAAATGTTTATTCTACATTGTAGAGAATGTTTCTTTTGAACATCTTACAAGAAAATTTTGTGATAACATGTCTATGTCAATGATATCTTAAAGAACGTACTAAAGTTGTTCTACATCAACAACTTTTCTGAAAAGATAGAATATCATATGTTAAGACCAACAATTAATGTTTATGTTTTTTCACTTTACAATTTATATCATTTACATTTCTGCAATTAAATTTCTGTCATTAACAATTATGAAATTTCTATTTTTGTCGTTCTTACACTAGTGCAAAAAGGCCCATTTACGACAATACACTTACAACGCTTTTACGGAGATACGTTTTCCTTCAAAACATGGTGGCATTTTTTAAATTAAATTCATCTAAAAGGACCGCTATTTGGTAAAGTCGTCGTTTTATACGAAAGCATTTCGTCTAAAACGATGACTTTACCTCATAGTCGCCCTTTTAGATGAAACGGTTTCGTATAAAACGGTGACTTTACCCTATAGCTGCCCTTTTAGAGTATTTTTACTACCCTAATTCATAGCCATATTTCCTTGTCTTTTGGCGCTTCATTTTGCTCTTCTTTGCTCTCTTTGCTTCTTCTTCATCTTAAGGCATTGTCATCTTCGAGGCATTGTGTAAGTGTCTTTCGAGCTCTCTACTTCTTCTTCACCATTGCCTTTTGTTTTTATTATTTGTTTCTTTCCTCCCATTGTTTTTGAAGGTTTTGATACATACTACTATTTCATTGCCTTGCACAATGTTCTTTAGGTTTTCGTTGTGCCTCCATTTAATTCTTCGCCACTGCCATTCGTTGTCGCCACCGTTGTCGTTAGCTCGTTGCTGCCTTTGGCGCCGCTCTTCACCACCATCGTTGCCTTCATGCACAAGGTTGGTGGTGTTTTATTTTTTTAAATATTTTTTTAGTGTTATTAATTTGTTTATTTTTTATTTATTATAAATTGTATTTTTTTAAAAAAATTAAATTTAAATTTATATTATGTTATTTTTTAGGTTAGAATAGAATTATTAAATTATTATATTTTAGATAGATTTATATTATTTAATATTTATAATTAATTAATGATTTTTAATTTGTATTTTTAATATTTATTATAATTTTTATTTATTATTAATTTATATTATGTTAGTTGTTAGGTTAGAATATAATTATCATTTTGGTATTGAGTCTGAGAGTGTTCGATCCTCGGCAAATGTGAGATTTTACACTCATTAGTAAACACCTGAATGACCATTACAAAACATAATATATCGAAAATGGATTAATTTTGTTCGCATAAGTGGTGAGTACGAAAGAGGAGTAGAAGAATTTATACAATTTGCGTAATGTAACGCTAATAACAATGGTCATGGTGGAGTAAAGATTAGGTGTCCATGCATTAATTGTTTGAACGGAAGGAGATTGGATGTTAAGAAAATCAGGGAGCACCTTCTATGTGATGGGTTTCTTCGATCTTATACAACTTGGACATGGCATGATGAATTATTAAATTTACCATGTGTTTCCGTATCTGAAGAATATATGGGGTCCACCATAGATGATGCAATACATGATGAAGTACATGATGATCAATTGGAGGGCATGATTTGTGATGTGGGAGCTAAGTCTTTTGCAGAAGCGCATGGATATGGAATTATGTCAAGCGATGCAGAGACTTTATTGAATCATGGATCAACTAACTTCACACGGTTGTCAATGGTGTTAAGATTGATGAATTTGAAGGCAATAAATGGATGGACTGACAAAAGCTTCACGAAATTGCTTCAGTTATTGAAGGATATACTTTCAAAGGAAAATGCCCTACCTAATCGTAATTATGAGGCCAAAAAGATTCTTTTTCCGATGGATATGGAGTATAAAAAGATACGTGTATGTCCTAATGATTGTATATTATATAAGAAAGATTTTGAATATTTGAAAAGTTGTTCATGGTGTAGGTTATCCCGTTATAAGTTAAAACAAAAAGATGATGATACTATTGAAAAGCATGAACCCCCAATGAAGGTTATGTGGTATCTTCCCATCATTACAAGGATGAAGTGGTTGTTTGCAAACCCAAATTATTTTTATAATTCTTTAACATTGTTAGAATTATAGGGCTAAAACAAGAGGAGGGGGGTGAATTGTTTTTGAAATATTTTCGCAAGTATTGAAGGTATAGTTAAAGGCTATGAAGAATTAATCAATGGAAGAATTGTCTAGTCAAATATAAAACATTTTTAAGCTTGATGCAGAAAATCAACCGGTTGTTTTTATCAGCAGTTTTGTCAAAATAGATTTAAAGTAATTTAAAGAGTGTAAGGATAGAGAGATTTACACAAAATGTTTATACTGGTTCAGTCAACACATGAGCTACATCCAGTCCTCAGAAACCACTGAGAATCCACTATGTAATCAATCACAGATTACAAACAACACATCCACAAAGAGGTGACCTTGAAAACCACAAGATTCACTCACCCTCTTTGCAACCACACACCTCTAGTCAGAACACCCTCTGACTTTACAGGATTTCACACACACCAAAAGTGATGATCTTGAACCACTCAAGAACACACACCACTCCTTGGCAAACACCACACCACTCCAAGAATGTTGATTTTGGTCTCCTCAAGAACACACAACACTTCTTGGCAATACCAGTACAAAAATACAATTATTAAGAAGGAAGGGAATAAAATACACCTAGGTAAATCACAAGATCAAAGATCAGAATACAAGACCCAATCCTATTCCACACACTTGAGATGATCCAAAAGCTCTTTGAAAACTTGAAAACTCTCTTTGATTGATCTCTCTCACTTAGTTAAT
>Ga0123342_1002591_pt1 | contig 29889 bp, 19 predicted proteins | sample Turbeawhitnodule_FD_89960 | JGI IMG/M metagenome (GOLD analysis project Ga0123342, IMG submission 89960) | Root nodule microbial communities of legume samples collected from Mexico - Turtle bean Mexico white nodule | ecosystem: Host-associated > Plants > Roots > Nodule | place: Mexico: Nepantla... | reverse complement strand
ATATATATATATATATATATATATATATATATATATATATATATATATATATATATATAGATGAGAACAGTATTCACTGTCAAAGTAGTGTTCACTGTCTTTAAATTTGAAGCAATGGTTTGTAAGCACAAATGTTAAATTATGTTTTTGATATATAACAATTATTCTTCATTCAATTGGTTGTGTTTGTTATTTTTAGGAGTCGCTTATCTTATGAGCAGTTTGGTGCATTTTTAGCAAATGTGAAGGAACTGAATTCTCATAAACAAACCAAAGAGGTATGCTTCCTTGTCTCTTCCATGCTTCCCCTCCCATGAATCTAAATTTTGTTGCCACTTTTGTGAATTGCAGGAAACACTACAGAATGCTAATGAAATTTTTGGGGCTGAAAACAAAGACCTTTATACTATATTTGAGGGATTGATAATGCGCAATGTCCATTAGCCCTGCCTTCACTAAACTTTGTAACATCTCATCATATTTCCTCTACTTCTTCCCAAACTACATTTCTCACTACTTGTTGCTTCATAAAGTTTTCTTTGAGTTCTACAAGGTTGTTTTTATATTTATTTAAAAGATCTTATTACATGTATCAGTCTGTAATTTTTTTTATGTCAAGCTAAGCAATACTTTTTTCAATAAAAAAAAAGAGATTATAGGTGGCTTCAAAATTCCCCGCAGATTTTTTATGTGGAAGAAATGAACATGCTTAAAAAGCAAATAAACTTTCACGATTTTTTGAATCAATCACGTGCCCATGAATCTTTTGTTATTAACTTGTGAGTTCCAAAAGAAGGAAACCCAAGCTGGGAGTGTATACCTTATAATGAACAATGATCGTGATTGATTTTCCTTCAATATTTTTTACACTATTTGCTTCAAACCCACGCATTAATTTTCTCCTTTATGCATCTGAAAGCGAGGCTTTGCTTAAGTAACCCCAATCACTGGGATTCAGATTGCAGCTACCAGCTAGGATTAGAAATATCCTATGCTATTTGTTTCTTATTAATTTCTATACAATTTATTATATTTTTATTTTTTCTTTAAAACTATTCTCTTTTGTTTTTTAGTTATTGTGTATTGAAGAATGAAAGATTATTTTAAAGTTATTGTACATGGGAGTAAATTCATTAGAAGTAAAAGTGGCAAGGTGGAGTATGCGGAGATGATAGTGAATAACAATGAGTGTGGTGGATAAATGGTGAATATAATTGAAAAATGAAGGGATTATGTCTTAGCATTATTAAAAAATTATTAAATAAAAATTAATTTTAAAAATTAAAAATAATTAGTTATTATATTAATTAAATTAGATACTATTTTAGAAACTAAAACAATTATTAATTTTTAAATTAATTTCTATTATTAATAAATAATTTTTAAATTACTTTCTTGTATCATACCCTAACTTCTTAAAGTAATACCCTGAATTGAAATTGAAGCAAATGATGTGGAGTTGCCAAAGTCTTAAATTTGGGAAAGAAATGTTTGAAATACGAAAAAAAAATGAAGAAACTTGTGTAATCTTTAATGAAATTTCCGAAAAATTTAGGGTTTTAGAGAAATAATTTTATGTTTTTACTTGTTAGGGACAAAAGATGAAATGAAAATTTAAAGGTGATCTTTTCTCAAAGTAATTCAACACTACTTTGATATGAGCTATCCAAATCACTAATCATGTCCAATAAGGTAGACCTATTAAAATAATATAAATAACACACATCTCAAGGAGAAAGATAGTCATTTTTACTGTGTACTTACTGAATACTAATCACTTGTTTTACTGAATTGAACGTCAGAGTGCCTTCCGCAGGTATCCTATTCTGTGTTCACCCGAGACCGATAGCCGAAAGAGAAGCACGAAGATAAAAAAAGATCCCAAACACCCAACAACCTGTCCGACCCAAGGAAGAAGACTAAGACTTCAATAGTTATTTAGGTCTCATCTCCCAATATAACCTATAATATGAAAATATGGGTTGGATGTTGATTTTTATACATTTGCACACAAAAATTACCAAACAGATAAAAAGACTTAAAACGTTAATGTAAAAAGATAATATTAGTTAAGCGACAACTTAGTATGTTAATGTTAGATGTCAGTAACTGAAAAAATGACTAAATTGGGTAACTATCCTTTTCAGTGGAAGCTATATAATTAATTTAAAGTGATTTGTTATTATGGCAAAAAAAGGTGGCATGGGTTGGCTTGAGCTCTACGTGGAAGTTGATAAGCCTTTCTGAGACATCGACAACCTTTTAATTAAACTGGATTAGTATATTAAATTGGTACACAAACTTGTTTATTCATTTAATTATTAATCTATATTTCTTTTAGATTAAAAGGAATTGAGATTTAGTTTGAGAAGAAACGATGAATGAGCAACTAACCAAAGCCGTATTTTGGGCATAAAAAAACGGTTTGAAATAATGACAACGTTGTTGTATTATCATAGGAAGTAGGAAAACACAGAAAAATCATGCCAACCGCTACTTTCATGTCTCTCCTTCTCTCTTTCTCTCTCTCCCTCTCTTTCTCTTCTCCTCCTCTCTGACTCTACATGCGTGCACGTCATTCCCGTGGCAACCCTTTTGGTTCTCGGAAACTCGTCTTGCTTAGCCTTGGCCACCATGAACGATGAACGAGAACCAACAGCTTCCCCGAGGTACCTCTCTTTCATGCACCTGCTTTCTCCTTCCTTCTTTCTTGCTGAAACCTTTGCGTTCTATTTGCTTTTCCATGCAACGTTTGCTTTTCATCTCATTCATGGTTTCTCAGTTTCTGTTGGTAATGTTTCACGTGCCAATCTTTTTTTAAACTGGGCTTGCCACTTTTCAACCATGTCACCATTGATGTTGTCTTGATATTTTTGGCGATAATCTTGTGTTCGGGGCATGCATTCAGTCGGTGGATTTTGATCACACGTGGTTTTATTGGAACTTGATTTTAGTCTCTTAGGTTTTGTCCGTTGTGTGTGTGTGTTTTTTTTGCTGACAAAGAAGATTATATTGGCAGCAATGGCGTCCACAAGATAGAAAAAAAACAAATAGTTGAAAAGGAGAAATCTCTTTTTAAAGGGAGACGTCCACGACCTGGGTTTTCTGATTCATTCTCAAGTATAGGTAATTAAATTTTTCTTTGTCTTCTTTTCCTGTTTCCAACAAGCGTTTTAGTTTGCTCCAAACATGTTGAATTGAAGTGTATTGGACCTTGCTCTTTCATTTTTGTACTAATGCTGAAAATGAATACCATATTAGAATTGGAAACTTTAGACATTGAAGTGGGAGCCCCACCTGAGCACTCTCCTAGGAGTCAAGGGTCTGAAACCCCAAGTTCAAGGACCAGCACTTCTGATTCGGAGAGTCAGGGGTCTTTAGTAGGAAATTCACCTAATTCTAATAACCAATGGCGTGGTTTCTTTAAGTTACTGAAGAAAGGATCCCAAATGCCTTTCCAAACTTTTCATCCCCTTAAAAATGTTCCTAAACTGACAAGAAGAAAAAGCAAGAGAATCAGGGAGGACCTGATTCCATCTTTGAATTCTCCAGCTCTTCAGTCATCTTTTGACACTGAGTTTGGCTGCTTCAAATCTTCCTGGAAAAACTTCACTCTCGCAGAGATCTTGACCGCAACAGACGAATTTAGCCAAGGTATGCAATTCTCTTACCAGGAAAAATAAAGTTACTGTTGGATGAAAAAGAAACTACTAATTGCTTTCTATTTGAAGAATCCAAGAAACTCTGAAAGAAACCTTCTTTTTCTTTTCTTTTTATGATGACATGCTGACATCGTGATTGCTAGGCTGTTAAGCTGTTTTATATGTTTACTTTTGAAGTTAATTTGATTGGGGAGGGAGGCTATGCTGAGGTTTATTTAGGCAAATTGGAAGATGGAAACTTCGTTGCCATTAAACGGTTGACAAGAGGGAACCAAGAAGAAATGACTGCAGATTTCTTGTCCGAGCTTGGCATTATAGTACATGTGGATCACCCCAATATAGCTAGATTGATTGGATATGGTGTTGAAGGAGGAATGTTTCTTGTTCTTCAATTGTCTCCACATGGTAGCTTGTCATCTATACTTTATGGTAAAAATGCTAACTAACCATTTTGAGTGTTTCTGCAATGCCTTGCAAATCTTGGGAAAATAGAAGTTCTAACTTTTTCTTTACTTTGCATGATTTCAGGACCTAGAGAGAAACTAAATTGGAGACTCAGATATAAGATTATTTTGGGGACTGCTGAGGGCCTCCGCTATCTGCATGAAGAATGTCAAAGAAGGATCATTCACAAAGACATTAAGGCTTCTAATATTTTGCTCTCAGAGGATTTTGAGCCCCAGGTGCCTACTTAGCCTCACTTCTTCTGTTCTAAATCAATTTACCATCTTAGAACGTGTTTTCTTAAGAGTTAATTGAATGTAACTGACGTTTATCCAATAAGACAAAAAGTGTTACTTCTCTTTTTCCTTCATAGGACTGTGTAAATGTCCTTTTAACAACTTTTAAACCTCAAATCAAACAAACACCTTAATTGTTTCATGCCAATATTATACCAGATATCCGATTTTGGGCTTGCAAAGTGGTTACCTGACCAATGGACTCACCATACTGTCTCCAAAGTGGAAGGCACATTCGGGTTTGAATATTTAACATCTTCACAAGTTTTCCCTGTATACATTTTTTTCATTCCACACTTATCAATCACCACTCTTATTTTCTGTTTTTTTTTCGTTGACCTTGAATGCCACAACAGCTACCTTCCTCCTGAATTCTTCATGCATGGTATAGTAGATGAAAAGACAGATGTCTATGCTTATGGTGTGCTATTATTGGAGCTCATTACTGGTCGACAAGCTTTGGATAGCTCACAGAGAAGCCTGGTGATGTGGGTATGTCTGCCTTTTCACATAGAAATACCAAGTGTTTGTTAAGCACCTTCTTGACATGGAAAATGTTTAGTTTTAAGAGAGTATAGTTTATTATTCACTTAAACAATCTAAAGGATTATTATACTGCGATCCAATCACAATTGTCATGCAAGAAAAACAGTGAATAAAAATTAAACTCAAATTTTAATATGCCCTTTTAAAAAATAATTGTTGCAGGCAAAACCTCTGCTATCTGCAAACAACATCAAAGCCCTAGTCGATCCAGTTTTGGTTGATGCTTACGATGAAGAGCAGATGAAACTTGTAACCTTAACAGCTTCTCTATGTGTAGACCAGTCTTCGATTCAGCGACCAGATATGAGCCAGGCATGTCCTTAATAATATATTCAGTAGATTGCTAGAGCAGGTGGACTTGTCTCATTTTCTTACCCTAACAATGAATAACATATGGTTAAGCATTGATCCTGTGTCTTGATTTGGACAAGAAAATAAGAAACAAAATAAAAGCTTTAATGCTGCGAGTAATCTTTTTTTAGATCAGAGCTATCCAATACACTCAATGTTGCCAGCTGATATGGAGCATGTATGTTTTTTGGTGATTGGATGCAGGTGTTGGAGATACTAAGAGGGGAAGAAGAAATCCTAAGCATCTTGAAAGAACGGTCCAAGGTAAAACTTCAGAGGACATACTCTGAAGAACTCTTAGATGCAGAAGAGTACAACTCAACCAAGTTTTTGAGTGAGAGGGATCGACATATGGAGACTATTCTAGGATCAGTTACAGACGAAGATAAATAGTACATGGCCTGTACTTGGGATAATGTGTGTACAGGAAACTTGAGAAGTTGAAATTGTAGTGCTGAGATTTATTTTCAGAACATGGAAACTGATTCTGACAATACAAGAGGATTCAGAGCTGGCAATACATTGTTGAAAGTGTTTACCAAGACACAAAGAGAGGTAGATGCAGAACCTCGTGTGATGTACCATGTTTGTCAATAGTTTATTTAGCTATAATGATGAAGTTGGGGTATGATTTGTGAAGCCAAATTCAAGCTTCAGGATGGTTGCCTTGGATGGGATTACTGTTTTCCATTTTATCTACACACATTCAACGATCATCAGCAATTGGAAATACCATTTTCAGCAAGTTCTTTTATTTTCTACTGTAACCAAAAGCAGATTGCCCAAGAAATTTTCTGTCATTTGTTCCATTTGTGTCAAGTGAGTTTTATGTCTCACCTCAAGTGTTACCACCGGGACTTGGAGATGGATGTAAATTTTTAGCTTTTAGTTTTCAAATACAGATTTCAAACATCAATACAAACTGTTTTTTTAAAGTATCAATCAATGGTTTTCAATACAGTTTCAAAACACTTTTAACTATCTTTTTCCTTTTTCAAGTTGTTTTGGATTTTCACTTTTACTTCTAAATACAACTAATTAAACACCTTCTCATCCTTAAATTACAGATGAGACAATTTTTGCTGCTATATAAACACTAATAGTTGTCCTGTTTTTTACTACAACCACCAATAATATAGGTCAATACTTTTTACTGTAGTTTTTAATTCTGTTATGGTCTTTTATCTCTGTTATTAATTCACTACTATAGTTATTATTAATAATTATTTTATCAGTCAAAATCGGAAACATATAAAACATTCGAACAACTCACTCATCTTCTTAATCAATCAGTTATATCCATTATCAACAATTAAGTAATGTTGGCTTTTTATGTTTATAATTTTGTTACACTCTAATGTGTGTAATGTGACACCATAATTTCGCAATATGAAATTATGCTTTTTCATATTATTTAAAATTACAATTTTAGAAATTAAGTAAAATCTAGTATATTAGATGCCCTATTCTGTTTCGTGTCTACTTTATTACTTAAAAACTGTTTGAAAAACAAAGTTAATACTAAATAATAGGAGTATTCATGAAAAAAAAATATTGAAAAACAAAGTTAATACTAAATGGTAAGAGTATTCATGAATATAATAAAGAAGGGAACTAACGAAAAGAGAATAAATATTTTAAATTAAAACCATATCCACTTTCAAAGTTAATATGATTCATTAAAGTATACTTCTAATTTGTGTTTGGATGAATATTTTGCAGTAAAAAATATCCCTGATGTAAAAAGGGTAAAAATTAAAATTTGTTAGTTTGGTTGGAATATGAAAAATAAGTAATAAGGAGAAAATTGTTTATTTGTATTTAATATTTAATATTGGGGAGCAACATGTTTATCATTTATACACTATTATATTTTAATAAACCTTCAGTTTTATTATTGAAAACTTCAAATAGTCTTAAAATATTACCTTCGTTGTTATAAAACTAATTATTCAAGTATTTAATGTTTCTTCAAGAATTAGAAATCATCGTGTAATCGATTAAAACCCTATATATATAATTAATTAATTAAAAAAATATGAAGAAAGTAGTGGTAAAAAAATCATATAATAATAATAATAGTATTATAATTTAAATTAATTTATATAAACAACGTAATTTGATCAATTAATTAAATATGTCCTTGTATAATTTTTAAAATATATCCTATCTATTAAATCATTGGTCAATTTTTCTTTCATTGTTGATTCTCTTTTTCCTAATCAGAGAACATCGCGTTTAATGGCAAAATGAAGAGTTTTTGAAGAATAAAAGTAATGATAATAATTAATTAAGAATGGAAACTAATAATGACAAAAAGGTTTCAAAAAGTCAAAGTGTGTTTAATGTAAAGGCAAAGTACAGAAGAAGTTAGTTAGGAATTGAAAGAGGAAGAGGAAGATGAGTAGGGTTTGGTGTGTAGTGGTATCAGCCTTGGCGTGGATGATGCAATGGCAGGGAGGGTCCAGTTCCTACGCCAGCTCTGCTAGTGCCATCATAGACCCTTCCAAGGTCAAGCAAATCTCGTGGAAACCGAGGTCTGTTTGTGTCTCTGCACATGTTTTGCTTATCAAACTAAATTTGGTAGCCAGCGAATGATGATTGCATCGATTTGGATGATGCAGAGCTTTTGTTTATGAGGGTTTTCTGACGGAATTGGAATGCGACCACCTGATTTCCATCGCCAAATCGGAGCTCAAGAGATCCGTTGTGGCCGATAATTTGTCCGGTGAGAGCAAGTTGAGTGAAATCAGAACCAGCTCCGGCATGTTCATTTCCAAGAATAAGGTTCTTTATCTTCATTCATTGCTATTGATTGCTTTTATAGAATTTTGATATTTGTGATAGTGGTAGATCCAATGTCAATCTTATACGTGCTGTATGTGGGGCTGTAATGTAACTGTAAAGGAGGATATGTTTATTGTCTTTAGCTTTGATTTTTTTTGTTAGTAAAAATGGTAACACGGAGAGACACTCGCAATGCTGTCTGGTAGGTCCCAATAACTAATAGAAGTCCATTTAAAGGATTACAACACATGTCTAAATTGCAAATAGTTAAATCCAATTATGGATTACTCAACTGGTCTTTGAGCGTTGGCGGCTCTCTCTAGAGAGGTTATCCACAAAGTAAGATTTTAATGGCGTCAAGGAAAATTGAACCCGCTTCCATGGGGAAGACGAGAGTTAAAAAATTGCACTGCTCTTGTTATAATTTGGATAGTCATTTCCACCCATGAGATAGAGAATAACCTCTGGTGACTTGGAAATTCTATTCCACCCGTGGTTTGGAAAGTCACGAGTTAGGGAATAACGATGAGGACTGTTTTATAGAAGAATAACGGTTTTCTAAACATTATGGTGGGTTTTAGGTTTGATATGTTGGTTGAACTTTGGTGGGTTGCTTTTTGTAATTCGTATTATAAAAAAGAAAAAACTGTGCTGAGTTCTTTTTATGAACTGTTTTTTACTCTGTTCAGTTATTTTATAGGATCCCATTATTTCTGGTATTGAGGATAGGATTTCGTCATGGAGCTTCCTTCCTAAAGGTATGGTATATATAAAATCATGATGGATGTCTGCATGGTATTATTGTAACCTGTGGAACTTATATCTTAGCCCTGTTGTTGATACTTGTTATTGCGTATGGCTTTTACTTGCACATGATTGGGACAACTGTATTTATATTATTGTCATTTGTTATCACTATTTTCTTTTTTTGTTTTTTCTGCTTCTATAAGAACTGGATTATACAGAATCAATTTAGTTTTTAGCCAGAAACACTAGCTTTACAAGTGAATAAGAAGCCAGTCTTACTATTCTCCATATCTTGTCTCTTGTTTAGTTATGGTAACGCAGTCTTTGGCTTTAAAGGAATAAAAACAAGGACTTTAAAAAACATAGGAAGAAACCAATTCTATATCAATCATGAATATGTTTACTTATTGAATAGAACATAAGCACATTATTTCAGGATTGAACTGTGATGCTAATTTTGGGTTTTCGAGCTATTAAGATTTACATTTTTTAAGTTTTAGGGAACCCGTTCTCTCTCTTCCATCTTCCTGCATACCATGGCCCTCCACAGTTTCCTTTCCAGTCTTATTCTGCATGTCAGAGACCTACTGTGACTGCTATGTGTGGAATTGTTTATTGCAATTCTCATTCCTCTGAACTTCTATAAAATGGCACAATGAACTTTAAACTTGTCTCAATTAAATATAGGAAGCTATTATCATTTATTAGTTGAAACAAGGAAACTTTTGATTGCATTTAGTGACATCTTATGTGTTTAGTATGCTTTTATTCAACTAACAGTTTAGAACTTTTAAACTAACTCCACTAAATCATTCTCTCCAAATTTCCCATTTTTAGCATGGAGTTCTGTTTTCAAACAGTCCTACATTACTTTATTTCCTGATAAAAACTTTCCACTTTTATATTCTTAATCAAATAGCATAAATTAAAGTAAACTGCTTTTGTATTGAAGACTTAAATGGTTTAATTTGTGTGGATTTAGCTTTTCCATAACTCTAAGCATTGACTTTAAAAATGTTAGAGTATGTGGAAAGCATGAAGGGCATTACTCTTTAATCGTTCTTTTTTTCCTGTGTATGGTTTCCATGAAGCATTCAATTGGCTGCTGCTTAACAGTCATAAACATTTGTTGCATCATCAATATTCCATAAATGCTTGACAACTCTCCATACGTACCTATCCATTTGGAACCTGCTACAGAAACAATTTAAAGCATTCAAAATTTACTGGAGAAAATCAGAAGTAGAGGGACCAAAGAATAGTTATTGCGAATCACAAGTATCTTTTGCAAATATAATCTTCGTAAAACCATGAGCCAAAAAATGTGTCTTCATAAATGAAGTTATTGTCTAAACAGTTAAATATAGAAGTGCATTTGCAGCTTCTCTCCCTTCCCTTAACCCACAAGACAAAAAATGTTAAAATAAGGAGGCAGTAGTCAATTCCTTACATTATTTTATTATTAAATTTCAGAAAATGGAGAAGACATACAAGTATTAAAATATGAGCACGGGCAGAAATACGACCCTCACTATGATTACTTTTCTGATAAAGTTAATATTGTTCGGGGTGGACACCGCGTTGCCACGGTTCTCATGTATCTCTCTAATGTAACCAAAGGCGGTGAAACAGTGTTCCCTAATGCAGAGGTTTGTCTAGTATTTCACATTTTTCCTTAGAAATAAAAAATAATGGTGGTAAGTCATTGCTGTTATTGTTTTGTCAAATTATTTTTGATGGTATCTCCATAATTATAATTGGCCTTGTGTTCTAGCTCAGATCCTTATTTAGTTCTTTTCTAGTGTCAACTGAACCTATCACTGTGAACTAATTAATATTAAGTTACCCAAAATGTCCTGTGAGATTATATTGACCTGAGTTTTCTCTCATCTTTTCACTAGTTGCTCATAATTATTCTAACGATAAGCCTAGAGACTGCACAAAAGCTTTTGGTTTTAAAAAGTTTATACTTTATTAGGGCCTCTTTGGCATATACTCAATCGGTGCTAAGAACATTTCAGTTTTTGAGAATGGTAGACGTAGAGGAGAATAGGAGATGCAATAGTTTCTGCGATATCATATTATGATTTTTTTCCACGCCAATAAATCCCCCTCTTTGTCCCTCTTCTGGTTTTTTCGACGCCATGTATGTGGCAAGTTTCACAGCTTAAGAATCGGAAGATTCCTAGTTTTGCAAAGGAAATTGTTTTTTCCTTTTACATCTAGTAGCTAACTTCAGTAAGATAACTTTATAATTCTGGTTACAGGAATCTCCACATCACAAAGGGTCTGAAACAAAAGATGATCTCTCTGACTGTGCCCAAAAAGGAATAGCAGGTGGTCAATTGGACATTTTTTTTTCTTTTATGTTTTTTCTTCTCCACTAATGTCTTGTGCCACATTTGCTGCCTGTCAAATTATCTTGAATAATTATTTTCATTTCGTCCGAGAAATTTACAGTGAAACCAAGAAGAGGTGATGCACTTCTTTTCTTTAGTCTCTTCCCAAATGCTATCCCAGACACTAGAAGTCTGCATGCAGGATGCCCTGTAATTGAAGGTGAGAAATGGTCAGCGACAAAATGGATTCATGTGGACTCATTTGATAAGATGGTTGAAGGGGAGTGCAGTGATCAGAATGAAAACTGTGAGAAATGGGCTAACCTTGGAGAATGCACAAGTAATCCCGAATATATGGTTGGATCTCCGGGTCTTCCTGGCTACTGCATGAGAAGTTGCAAGGCATGTTAGGAACAAGTGTTACTGAATGCTTTCCAGATTCCACGTGGTATTATGCATTTTTTTCGTGAATTATAATGTATTCTGTCTCATTATATTGACTAGCTCCCTGATTCCATTGCATGTTCTCCTTCAAGAAGTGCATTTGTGAGTTATGAAGTTGTTGGCAGGTAATGCGGGATTCACCATTTTTTTGTCGGATACTTTTTGTATGTAAAACTACAAAAAAAGAAAAGGATGGGTACGTTATTTTCGCTATTGTGATGTTTTGTCATTTTTGTTACGTTCAGTTGTTGCTCTCGTGGAATGAGAATATATCCGGAAGTGTTTCTAGAATTCAACTTAGCTGGAGGTAGAAATTGAACCAAGAGAAGCAGAATATTTTCTTATAACCAAATACACGAATAAGAAGCCTAATGGGTGAGTACAAAACATAATTTGCTGAATTTTATATTGGACTTTTACTCTCTGCGTCATGAATCATTATCAATTTATAGGAACTACGGTGAAGAGAACAAGAAGAAAGTAATTGTTAATACGAAATGGTTAGCGTTATCACTTACTGGCAAGTATAAAATTAAGTAAATTCGTAATTTAATTCATCACAATTGACTCTTGAAGAATGATTGTAAAGAAACTACGAAATATTTTTCATGAATGTTTTTCGTTTAATATTTTCTTTGTGAAATATTAAAAAATAAAATAAAAAGATATAACATTATTAAAAGGTAGTAATTAATGCATTTTCCTAATGAAGGAAAGAAAATATTGTTGTGGGCCAACCTCCTTGATGGTGTCTCATAATTTGTGTATAAATTGATGAAGTGCCTCTCTGGTTAGGCGTTCAGTAATGTGAACGTGGATCAACTTGAGGCAAAATTATTTACTTTTGCGTGATTGCTGAATTCTGTTCGTTATTATATTGGAAAAAGAGAATCAAGAATCAGATCCAAACAAGCAATTAGATTGCTAATCTTTTCTCAAAAAGTGTGTCATGTTAGAATAATTGAAAATTGTAAAGGCACTTTGTTGGTTCGTGCATTAAACTGCTTCTTAATTATAACTCATTTTCTAACCAGGTCAATTCAAGTTTTATGGTTTTGTCTTGTATGGTTAATAAAGAATAAGAGTGGTGAATAAAGTTACACGTTTGGTTTATCAGTGTGAACAATCATGGCAGGTTTTTTGCTTTGTTGGGAAACGGAGTTCCGTGATAACTTGAGCCACGCGCATGCATATTTTAAGCAACAAATTTTGAAGGCTGTTTTTTAGGTGTTAGACATGAATGGATGGTTTTTTAGACGGTAAAAGCATGCTATTGTATTATGAATGGATAGGAAAATATTATTTTATAACTATTAACACTACTTTATAACCATGTATACATCTGATTTTATCGATATAATTTTAAAATTATTTTATTTAAAACAAAATTCTGGAAATTTATAGCACTCTTATGGATGTAATGACAAAAGTATCGTGGAAAGTATAAGAGAAGAATAGAAAAGGAAATGGTGAATTAACGATAAGGACATTTGGTGGGAGCATGGGCTTCCAAATGTGAAGGAGTGGTTAGTGAAGAGTTTATAATGGTGAGGTTGGCAAAGATCAGAGAGAATGGTGTCAAATCAGATAAATGAAATGAAAGAAAGATGAGCATGTTTTGTGGTCCTTCTCTTCCTGAACAGATTCTAAGTGCATTGCAGCTACCACTACACTCACTAATTAATTACATTCTTATTTCACGAATGAGTTTATTTAAGAACACCCTTAACACAAATTAATTTAACTTTGATCTAATAAAACTCATACTAGTAAAATAATTCTGTTTGTTTAATATTTTTAGCTAGTGTATGAATTTTTGTTTGTTTAATTGCTCATTTTAATAGTTGAATAAATTTTATTTAATCTCTACAGTCAAAAATAATTTCTTTTAGTTATTGTACTGACTGTTTTTAATATTTTTAGTCTACATAAGTTGATGATAACAATTCGAAGAAATTTTAAAAAAATATGCGTAGGAACTAAAAAAGTTAAAATGATATGTGTAAAGATTAAAATGAAGGAATTTGAATGAGGACGAAAATATGAAATTTAAATACAGTTAAATGAGTAATTATTTTTTTATAATGTATAATCTTTCTTGAAAACTTTGTAAACATATTGGTGATTTTTAAGTTATAATATTACATCATTTGAATTTGGTTAACCCATATAAGTTCACATTTAGTGAGTTAACCCTAACTAAGGTTTAGTTAATGCAATTTCTGAGTCAAACTCGTCAATCTACCATCAAGCAAAACTCTTGTAACTCAAGAATGTGTTACATCTGCATGTATTTATCTACCTCTTTTTGTTCTGGTTTTTTTACTTTATCTGTTTTCTGTTTGTGTAATAAAAATGATGAGAAGATTTGAGTGTGGAGAAGAGAGAGAAAGAGTAATATGGAAGGAAATGTTAGGAATGAATGAATGGTATAAATAAGAGAGAGAGAGAGAGAGAGAGAGAGGAAGTGGGGTCCCAAATGGTGCAGAGCAAAGAAAGCAAAGGGAAAGAGAAGAGAAGAGAAAGGAGAAGAATAAAAACCCTTTCTCCCGGGGCCATCCAGTGTATAGAGCAGACACCTACACCCAAACCTTCAAATATTTTGCTCTCTCTCTCTCTCTTTCAAGGTATACTCTCTCCCCTTCATTTCATTTCTCACACTCTTTCATTCATCAATAATAAATAAATAAATACAAATATTGGCTCACTCACTCATTCACTGATTCTTTTGTAACACAACATAATATAACATAACAACCACCACTGTCTTTCTGTTTTCTGCTGTGTTGTGTGACAGACAACAGAGGAGCGCGCCCAATAAACCATGGACGTGGGTCAGATGCAGAGACAGTGGATCGACTACACCAAACCCCTTTTCGTCGAGGTAGCCCCTCCACTCCACACACACATCCTCTTGGTCTTTGTCTTCTTTTATTCCCTTTCCAGCCTTTTTAAATTGCTAGTAGTAGATCTGTTGTTGGGTTGCTTTCAATTTTTGATTTTTTTTTTGTTTTTTTTTTATGGTGAGAGAAGGGGTTCTTGGATGGTCAGTTTCTGCAACTTCTGCAGCTTCAAGACGAGAACAACCCTGACTTTGTCGTCGAAGTCGTCTCTCTCTTCTTCGAAGATTCTGAAAGGCTTCTCAAAGATCTCACCTTTGCACTGTCAGTAACCATTTCCTTCCATGCCCAATTTTATTTTAATAAACCAGAGTTAAAAATGGACCATGCATTTGAATAAAACAACTTCCTGAGGTTTGTAATTTTTTGAGTTACGTTTTATTTTATTATTATAAATTAATGGGTTGGATTTCATGCTGTCACCTTTTGTTACCGCGGGAAATCTACACTTGGTTGTGAAAGCTTTGATTGGATGAATGTTTGAGAAACTTACTGCAATGTTGTGTGTTAGTATTGTTTTATGTCAAGTGATGAATTTGGAAAAGTGCTTGATCTTCCATGTTCTTGGGGCTTTTCCTGTGCAGAGATCAGAATGGCGTTGACTTCAAAAAAGTTGATGCTCATGTTCACCAGTTAAAGGGTAGCAGTTCAAGGTATGGGGTTTTATTAAAAGCCAACCAAAAATGTAAAATACCATGCAATCCGAATAAGTTGGGTCTGTATTTCCAATGCTTGTGAAACGTTGGGTTTTATTCTTTAAAACTCAGGATAAGTTAAGCTTAATAGGAGAAACCAGTTGCTATGCTATGCTGTCTTGGTTTGCTGAGGCAAATTTGTTTTTGTTTGTCTGGTCCACAGCATAGGTGCACAAAGGGTGAAAAATGCCTGCATTGCTTTCCGCAACTTCTGTGAGGAGCAGAACACTGATGCGTGAGTTGTTAATTTTCAGAAAGTTGTTTACTAGTTTTGGCGTCTTGAAGGATAAGTGCACAAGATGAATGAATAAGCTACTCGGGCTTTTTAAGTGCTCAAGTATGCTAGTTTGGCTGATTTCATGGTCTGATCATGGAAAGTTTCTGATTACCGCAGGTGCCTCAGATGTCTGCAACAAGTGAAGCAAGAGTACTGCCTTGTGAAGAATAAGCTTGAAACACTGTTCAGGGTATTAACTAGATTAAAAACTTATAACTGATCATCATTCTATTTACATTCTGGATTTGTAATTTATATTTCTTTTATGGATTCTTGATGCAGATTGAGCAACAGATTGTGGCAGCTGGAGGGTCAATCCCTACGGAATTGAGTTTCAGTGGGTGACTGGGTGGTTTGTAGAGAGATTCTTGTATACTGATTCTCTTTGTTAAATGATTATCCTTTATCTTAAGTCCATGGTGAATGTATGGTTTTTTGTTTCCATTCAATGTACCTTTTTCTTCACCAAAAAGCTCCTCATAATTTGTAATCTCTTGCATGCTTTAATGAAGGATGATAGCACCATTAAATGAACTTTGCCTCTTGTATTTCTATGAAGAACAAGAAAGAAAATTAGTGGTGAGAGCACAACGCAGTCCTTTGAACACCAGCTATACTCTAGATACATGCCTTTGAACACCAGCTATACTCTAGATAGATGCCTTTGAACACCACCTGTACTCTAGATGCCTTTGAACACCAGCTATACTCTAGATGCCTTTGAACAAAACGCAATCCTCTGAACATATATGAATAATAACTGCAAGAATGATGCCTGAATAATACCTTAATTGTACAAGTTTATTTCGCACTTTATATTTCTCTCCACTTGTTACCAGTTCTTTCTATTTCGAGATGTAAACTATCATTGGATTTACACAAAATTTCACTCTCAACAAAATGTTTGGCCATGGGGAATGATTCATGATTCTTTATTTACCTGAAGTGAGATGGGGTGAACTGGGGACGGTAATAGCATCAAATAGCAGTATTTAGGGTGAAAGAATATAAGACAGTTGTCACCCCTTGGCTGAAAGAGTGTAGGGGTATAACTTATAAGCCAATGGAGTTGCAATGTCACTTTATTTTGGAATAAGAAACTGGCAAGGACGGCAAAAAAAGTATTAAAAATTGGTGTGGAAGATAAGAGAATCTTGAGGAGATATGATTCCTTAGAAGTCAAATCATGATGTAGTGGCGTTGTCCATTTTTGTCTACTCCTTAGTGGAGTAAATCACAAAAGGAAATGAATGCCCAACATGACCATAGGCCATATTACCAAACAAAATCGTTTTTTAAATTTGATGTTGATATTCTTAGGATGCCTATCCGCAAGTTTAGACATGCTAACCCGACAGCGGTGTCAACTCACCATTGTCACTCTCATGCACATGCACTCAAGATTTTTCCTCGTTTCTGTTGATTGGTACAACGAAACATGGCAAATAAATAACCATAACCTACCTACATACCCGCCATATTTTTATTTTTATTCTGCTAGAGACAACTGCTACTGATGATTTATAGAATCTTTAAACTTTCAATATTATACTCGTGTTTGAGACATGCAATTTTTAAATCTATTATGTATTGTAGTAAACTGTTTAATCTAAAGGGTAATTACAAGATGATAGCCAAAATCAGAATCAAGCACACAACAAAACTACAGTGTATAGAATAAAAAAACATGTTCTTCTTTTAACAGGGAAAACATGTTCTACTCTAGCTTTTATCATGAGGAATGTGGACGACTCCATTTCCTTCTCTGATCTTCAAAGCTTCCTACCTTAGCCGATTGGTTCCAGTCACCAAGCCTGTTTGCATACATCTCATGATAAGCCTTGGCATTCACATGGCTTAAAATTCTGACTAATTTTCCATCTTCCTCATCCACCACCATTTCTCCATCGATGGACACATCTCCTTGGGCCAAGACTTTAACCGGCTTCACCTCAAATTCTTCACTTAGATTTGAATGGTTGTCAGCTATGACAACAGCACCAAGAATTTCTCCTAAGAATGTATCCTTCATTGTAAACACAAACCGTTAGTAGCAGAAACAATACAGAAAACCAAACAGTAATATTAATATAGTATCATATGATATAGAGATTAAACTCAATATACTAAGGAATAGTGTATATATTGACTGTAATTTTCTTAATGCTGTGATTCAATTTCAAATTGACATTAACGACGAAATATTTAGTGTGATTTGTTGTTGATAGTGTGAAATTTTTTGCTATACCTTGTATAAAGATTAAGTGCAATCTATAGAGTAAACAATAATTGTTCTGTAAAGGGTTATTCGTTCACAAATTGAATTGTGTGAAAAGTGTGTAGACTTTTAAAATAGCTTCCTTAAAAGTCATACTTATACATTGAAGTTATACCATATGCTGATATCTGTGGTGGCTTTGCTTCAGACGTTGTAGCCTTAATAGAACACGCTTGGAAAACACAACTTCAGGTGTCTGTTCAATCCTACGCAACCAACATAAAATGTGTGAAAACGAACTTACTTTATGTTGGACACTGAGGGGAATGAGTGTGATGTTAACTTCCGATTGAAACACTATTTTGGCTGCTAAAGGATCTAAGAACATATTAAATTCTGCATATCGGTTGGAAGGAACAGAAAATACATTTCCTTTGTCATAGACGTTGTTGTTGATGTGTCCTCCCACTACATAAACCTCCTGAAACATAGAAAATTGCTGTGTTATGTCATTACTGCAAATTATAATATTGTAGCTACAATTTTGCCTTAACATGACAGAATGCTAAGCAAAGTAAAGTTAAAATAGTCAATTTTAGGATTTACTTAGGACTAAAATCTATGTTTCATCAGAATGACATCAAAATCCACTTTTCAAAGACTACTCTTACATATGTTTTAGTTATCCAGTGTTCTTGTTTGTTTTCATAAAATTACAGCTTAAGTATATCCACGAGCCTTTAATTTGACTTATGCGAAGTAAGTTATTTTTTTTTAAATCAGGTAAATTTGCTTTATTGATTGGTTTTCTTCTATTTAAAACTGTTAAATTCTCATTTTCAAACTAAAGCTTAATAAGTTAAATGAACTAAATTATTTTAAAGACTTTCTACTTAAAGTCTACCAACTAAAATAAATAAATTTCATCAAAAAAATATAAATTAAAACTTCCCCATCCAAGCCCTAATATCACAATGCATAAAATCCGTCAAACTTGATATAAATTTCACTAAAGCTGTTACTTAAAAAAAGTAAAATTATTTCATATATCAACTCCATCACAAATTCAAAAACTAGCTAGAAGACAAATGATAAAGAAATCAAAATTTCTAAAATTTAACAATAAAAAAGGTTTAGTTTACTACAATTATGAAGAGGCTGAAATCATGCACAACTTAAATTAAAAAGACTAAATTACTATTATTTTCTGAGATGATTGTAAAATATAAGTTACCTGAATTCTTGAGCTAATGTTTTTCTGTGATACAACCTTTGCCAAAGTAGTCAAGGGTCCATTGGTTAATACTGTAATTTTAGATCCAGGTTCCATTGTTTGCAATACAGACTCCCAAATTTCCATAGCCAATGGTTGTCTGAAATTAAGGTGATCAGTATCTTGAGGAGCCTCAAACTCCATAGAATTTATAGGTGTATACCTAATCAGTCACATATCAAATTGTTAGTGTATATTCTGTGTAACCTTTTCAATTTTCCACTGATCATGCAGATGCTTGTACTTTCTTAGCATATCTAATTCATTCTTCCTTGTAATTAGCATGAAGGTTTGAGAATTTGTTATGCATGAGAATGCTGATAACATAAACAGAAGCACCTTTTGGGACTACGTGGGAAATCACGAGCAAGTCCATAAAGAGTGTCAGAGTCCAAAAGTCCACCATTGCCATGGGGAATGGCTTTAGCATAGTTGCAATCTCCAATAAGTGGGAAAAGTGGGTCTGATTCATTCATTGCAAAAACTTCACCTAGACCAACTGGGATATCATCACGACCCATCATATGTAGTAAGTCATAAATCACATCTATTGTTGCAGCATTTGTCCACCCAGTTGGGCTCACAATTATTGCCTGAAACCAAAACCATATGTCACTTTACATGTCTTTTTAATTCAGCTCTGCAAAAAATTAATGGAATAGCAATTAATGTACCTTAAGATTTAGAACTTCAACATCAACTTTGAGGAGGTAGAATAGAGCAAGAAAATCTCCTACACTCATGTCCATATCAAACACAACAGGTTTCCCCAGTGTTTTGTTTTCAAAATTTGGCATGTAAGTTACTTCTTTGTAGTAAGGAAACTGTGTACTGAAGTTGAACCTCCCAGCATTTTGTGGTTGCTTTAAAACCTGCAAACCACCATAATCAAAGCAAAATTCAGATATTGTAAACTAAAGTGATGAGGGCTTTTAAGAGTTGTCAAATAGAACATGAAAGGTTCAAAATTCTGATAATGTCAACTACAAATAATAAAATGTAAACTAAATTACTGTCATAATAATTGATTTTTCAATTACTGATTATTATTGCACTTTATCCTTTAAAGTATATATATAGCCAGATCTTATTTTATGGATCCAACAATATAAATTCGTTAGTGATTTATTTTACACAAAAATTAAAATTAGTAACTGTGACAGAAGAAAATCTCTAACAATATCTATAACATTCAATTAAGCTATAATTTGTGATGGATTTTATGACAAATATTTTCTATTGCTATAAAGTTCGTTATATATGTAGTCACATAATTTATAAATATATTTTAATAACGAAGTTTGGGATGAATACTATAAATTATTGACTCTTCTTTTTCAACATAAAGAATATTACGAATTTAATTTAAAATATTTTATTATTATGAAAGATTTTTCGTCCATTACCAAATTTTCGTTATAAAATCTATCACATTATAAATTATGTGTAATAAAACTTCTCGTAAAGAATGGTATCCCTCACAAAAATAATGGAGATTTTACTAACTTTAATAAATTGTTAACATTTTTTATTAAAAAAATACAATTTAAATTATTTATCAAGATCCAAGAACAAATTATTGAAAAAAGTTATTGTGACTTGTAATTAAACTTTGATAAGTTTGAATTTGAATTATTCAAAATGAAGAACTTATGTTACCTTTTCTACTATATTAAGTATTTATGAAAATACATGTGCATGATGACATGTAGTATAACATGTGTAATATACAGTAGTTAAGTATTAATGATTGGAAATTTAAGAAATGGAACCTTCAACCATATATATATATATATATATATATATGTATGTTATTATCATCATTAATTATTTAAACTATATTGTTTTTATTAATATAATTAATCATAATAATAATAATTTTTATAGAAGTAATAAAAAAATAATTAATGTTTTGTTTTCTATATATGCATGTCATAGGTTTTCATTATTCTCATAATAATTTCACAATTTCACAACTAAATATTGGTACTTATAATGTATCTCATGTTAACTTTCTTAAGTTCTTTTTTTTTTTTTTAAAAATATATATGACCATTTTAGTTTATACCAAATTAAAAATGGCTATTATGTTTAAATGGTTTCCCTAACATAGTCATGCCAATACGATATTAAGAAATGGAGCATGTCCTATTATGATCAAGTCCTTTTCCTAAGCTAATTTCTTAATGATATTATTAAAATCATTGTCTAAATTCAATATGATTATATTTAATACGAAAGTAAATATCAATTATTTTATTATATAGAAAGATAGTAAATATTTCATAATTGAATAAAAACATCATTAATAAATATTAATATTAAAAGTGTCTACAATAACTAAATAATGAATTTAAATAAATATTTGGGCATAATACAAAGTTATTTTTTAATTAGTGTATTCTAACACACAAATCCTTCACTGAGTTATTAAAAAGGTTAAAGTAAAATAAAAAGCAAACTTACATTTAAGAAGCTTTTAAAATATTCTTTGTCAAGTGGACTCCTAACATCTTGGTTAGGCTTTGCTTTAGTGGCAATAAGTACCTTCACTGAGTTTGCACCATCCACCTCATCAGATGTATAACCATCCTATATATACATGCCACATTTTGTAATGAATAAACACAAGCATTTTGCTGTATGCATGGTTAAGTATTTGCATAATCTCAAAGTTGAAACCAAAGATAAAAGCAAGTACCTGACATCTACCTTTCCCATTCTTCACAAAGCAAAATTGATCTCTAAGCCCTTGTTGAACATGACCACTATGCACCCCACCTTTCTTTAGATTGAATTTAGGTACTTTCAGGCCGTCAAAGAATGGATTGGAGCCATCACATATTCCAAATGGTTTGTTTGAAGTTATTACAGTTATGTTTTTGTACTCCATCTCAGCAAATTCATTTTTGCTTTCATGTTTCTTATTGGAGTTTCTCATGCTTGAGATTGCTACACCAGATGCGAAAGAGTCCCACATAAAATAACTCTGTTAACAATGAGTCATTATCAGTATAAGAAAAATGTGTGTTTAATAAGAAACATTATAGGCACATATTATATATGCAAGCATTGTTTATTGAGATGTTATACCGTGTAAAATTGGTTGTCAGGCCATGTATCACGAGCCATTTTAGCCATTTTCAAGGACTTGAAACAGTATTGTGCCTCGTATGTGTCTTGACTTTTCTCAAATTCATTAAAGAATTCTTCAGTGATGGGGATTGTGTTTGTTGCATCAAGAGGGACAAGGGTAACAGGTATACCAGAATGAATAACCTAAAACAACATTTTTTTGTCAAAATCAAATCATATTTATGAATTTAACTTTACATATATATAAATCTAGACCTTGAAAAGACATGATGCTGAAATTATTACTGTTGGCATCAAGGGATAGTTAAAAAATGATAACCATTGTTAACTTGACAATGACATTTATTAAAAATAACATGAACCTTGAAAAGGCTTAATACTTAGTTGAGGTGGAGAGAAAACTAAACAATGATGACTATTACTTACTTAACAATGACATTTGTTCAGAATGTATTTAAATAATTTTATGGTCTAATATAGCATGAGAACAATTTGTAAATCATATAATGCAAATATTTATCGCACAAATCATTAAGATAAAACTATAATTCTAATTGAAGAAAAACATACACTATAATTAAGAACTACATATAAGTTTTGTGAATAATATAAATAAATAAAACATCAATGCCACTAACAGATGTTTGAGGGCCCTGTGATGATAACTAACACACTTCAACTTATTAATAATTAATAATTCTCCACATAGTTTGAGACCGACCTGATATGCTGCAAAAGGGTCACCAAATATATTGAACTCTGCATAAGGATTAGCTTCATAATTTGTGAACAAATTGCCACGGTCACCACATTCCCTAGGAACACAGGAAGAGGAAGCATTTTGAGGGCAACAACCAGTTGGGTTTCTTGACCTTACACCACCACCCATGATGTAAATATGCTCCACATTTTTCTTCAAGTGTGGATTATTCATAAGAAAAATAGCTATGTTTGTTTGCACCCCTATCACAATCAAAGTTATGGGACCTGCAGATATTTTTTCAATCAGCACTTGCTGTGCAGTTGGTTGTTGTAAGGGAGTATATTTTCTTCTCCCCTAATTCCAGGATGGAATCAACAAGAAAATGAGTATTAGTATATAGATTACAAAATATTTGAACAAATGAATCAGTTTACTTTTTCAATGTAATTCTAAGCACTTTCAAAGGGAAGTTGCTAAAGCACCAGCAGTATGGTGAAGCACGATTGAAATTCATTATTAAAGGAGAATGTTGGAGAGTTTAGTACTTGTTTTTTCTATTATGGTAAGGAGTGATTATATACTATAAGTACGTAGCACGTTGTAATTAACAATGTATATTTTACCTGTGGAAGGAAAGCTTTTCGTATGCCATAATTAGTATCAATATCTAAGTGCCCTCTTCGACCCATAGGAATGGCTTGCCTGTATCTGCAACCTCCTGTTGTTGTCATTCCCTAATTCAATGAAATTTCATTTGATCTAACATTTCAATCATGAACATGAATATGAATATGATGTTTTATAAAACTTAAATGTGGTTTCATGAGTACTTTTGGTGTTATTCACCAATCAAAATCAGAGTTTTACCTTAGTGACACAGATTATAAATATTTAAGTTTTGTCTTATCATGTGTTTCTAGGTATTTGGAGGCGTATAAAAGGAAAAGAAAAGGTCACACCTACCTGTTCTATAATTGAAAGATATCCACCTACATTTGGGAGAATGGTACCATTTGGGAGTATTCCACCCTCTCCTCCCATTCCAACTGCAATGTCATCTCTTCCCATCATGTAAAGTATGTCATAAACTTGATTCACAGCATGTCCGGCATTGGTCCAAGCATTTGCATTAATTGTGATTCCCTATAGTTACATGTATGGAGACTTAAACCATCACAAAGTTCCAAAATCCAAAATGGTAAAATAATGCTCAAAATGGTGCATGACATTATCATCCTTTCAATCATGCCAAATATGCAATGTCATCTTCATAAGATCAAATTTAGCTAGCTTTACAGCACATGAAAACAAATAGAATACCACTTATGGCTTATCCAGTAAAAAGGAAAAAGTACACACTTTTTACTATAACAGATCCTTTTGCTAAAAAATAAAAATGATTTCAACCAAGGAGTAAATTATCCAACTTAGTCAATCAAAGCAATGACAGTATAACAAAATTAAGAAAAAAAAATAAAGGCAATACACCATATGTTGCTTAATCTGCTCTGGTGTACTAACCTCCAATTGAAACTCTGATCTATTGAGCTTCAAAAGGTAGAGCAGAGCAAATACATCATCAGTATCAACATCTGTATCCAAAAGAATTCGACGATGTTGGCCCTCCACAGTAGTTGCCAACATAATCAATACCACAGCTACACAAAACTTCATTGGAAACCTTCTCTCTCTTCTTAACCAAGAATTCTGTTACATACAAAATATGCAGTACAGAATGTCAAATAGTCAAAAGTAGTTCTCATCAACATAAAGTAACATGTAAAGAAGAGAGAATTCAATATTGTGTGGAGGAAGTGAAAGGCACGTAAATAAATTACAAGGAGGTAGAAGTAGAAGCAGCTTAAGTAATAGGCTTGTTAGAAAAGTAAAAATGAAAAAATTTAATTTAGATGTTCATGGCTTTGTAGTGCATAAAATAGCATACATGCAATATTAATCAATTCTGACAATCCACAGAGAAGAGAAGGATAAAGAAGATGCAGAAAGAGAATAACTTAATTATGAAAAATAACTAAAGGCTAAAAGAGTATAGTATAGTAGGATTGGGGGTGACTCATGATCTTACTTGTGGTTAACTTTAAAGATCTGTTATTCCATTTCTTTGATGAATAACATCGTTACAAGTGTACTTGTTGCTGTTTGGTTGGTCTACACCATAGAACAAGGACGACAATAAAAATAATAAAAACATTTTTATTTTTTAAATTGTGTTGTTTTTTACCTTTTGATTAATCTTGTTGGATTAAGCTAGGGAATGATTTTGACTTACTGATAAAACAGAAAAGACAAACAAAATAAACAGTGAGAAGAAATGAAAAAGTAACAGTATAACATAAATATAGATAAGAAAAGAGGATGATGAGAACATAAGGCAGATAGCAGTTACCAAGGCATGTACAGATTCAACTTTGGTGCTGTAAAGGTGGATACACAGAGATTGTTTTCTGCTACAATAACAGGTGCTGTGATCTCTGGTGGCGGCTTAAAGATAGAGAGTAGTTCCATGATTTTGAGTAAAGGAAAACAGAGAATGGTCTTGGTTATTGTTGGAGAATAATTTGCTGAGTGTTGAAGAATAATTCAGAGAATGTGGATATGTTAAGTTAGTATGTATGTTTTGGTGTGGAGAAAAGAGTGTTCCTCTGTGTAGTTGACAGAGAGAGAGAGAGAGAAAAAGAGTAAAAAAATTTAGTAGAGAAGAGAGAATGCCATTGGTGCGTGCTGCTGCAGAAATTATCAAGTGATGTTGTATTAATTTTTATATGTAAGTAATTAATTATTATTTTTTATAAATTATAAAAATTTAATATCTTGAGATCATTGACAAATCATCATTGATGATATATTATCTATTTTGGAGTAGATACACAATATTTGAAAAATGTTAAAACCTAAACTGAAAATTGACTCTGTATTGAACATTGTTTATAAAATTTCGACATATACTAAATAATACAAATCTAAAAAAAAGTTGTGTTGAATCTAATCATAGTGCAATAACTATATTCCTATTGAGCGACTATAAAATGAGGGTATAATATATAGTTTTAAAAATGAAATTGTGTATATTAATGTGGATGACTTTTCCGAAAGAGGAAATGTGTATAATTTTTCAACTGAAAAAAAGAAAAAGAAAAGAAGTGTCTTTATAATTTGGTCAAAAAGTGAAGTATTTTTATAGATGCAATGGGGCACAGCCACTAATTAGCATATTCTCGCCACTACATATACAATTTTCACACAACATCTTTTCTCTGCTCCACCTAAATTCTACTTAGTTAGCTTTTAGAGTCTATTATTTAAAAAAAAAAACATTTTCTACTAGAATAAGCATATTCAAGTTTTTTAAGTGTTTGTATAATTTATTTATTGTAAAAGTATGTAATTTTTTGTGTTTTAATAAATGATTTGCTTAAAATAAATAATTGATTTACTTAAAAAAAAAAATTTTAAGTTGAATCGAAGTGGCTCATTCAAAAGTAGATGCGCACACAACTTCAATGTTGACTTGGAATCATCACCTCATCTATATATTTCAGATTAATCCTCCAAAGAAGGAAAACTCAAAAGTTGTGACATTTTTTAAGAGTTTCATTTGTTAGTTTTGTCTTTATTAAAACTTTTCTTCTTATTTTTAGCAAAATTTCTGCTGGTATATTTTTTAATTTTCTTTAAACACGAGAGTTCATGATTAATCTAAAGAACTCCGTTTTTTTTTTTTGACGAATTTTATAGTCTGTTGACTGAATAAGTAAAATGAAGTTAAATTATAATATATAAATAAATATAGATCTCATATTACAATTTACAGACTAGTTATGTGAGATTAAATTATAATTAAAGTTTATTTTTTAATATGATATAAGAGTAGATTTTACGATATTTATTAAATATATTATATCATTTATTATTCATAAATATATAATTTCATGTTTTATGAAAGTATCTATTAGAGACTATGTAGTTCAGACACTGACATGGATACTGAGATAGGTATAATCTCTAAAATCTAGAATGCGGGGACACGCCGATCTATATATTATATAATTATGAATTATATAAATTGACAATAAAGATTATGTGCACAAGTATGTTTCAATTTTTTTCTACCAGATGTTTCTCATGACTAGTTCAAAAGGATTTGTTCCTTATTTTTGTAATCATAATAAAAGTTTATACAATAAATTTGAGTTTTTAGAAAATTAATGTATTTATCATTTTTAAAATTATATAAGAATCGTGCTAGAATTCTCATAAATCTAACAAATATTTTTTTAATTAAACACTTCACCGATACGTGTCTTACAAGTGTTATACGAGTATCAGTGTCCGACACGGACACACCATTTAAAAGAAGTATTCGAACTTCATATATTAGAGATCTTACATAATTACAAGTAAGATTAAATCAAGTAACATCTTACAGACTGATTTTATAATACTAAATTAAATTAAAATAAAAATACACGTTTTAATATAAAACATATTAATTTTATTTACTGTTTAACAAACATTGAACTCATCTACTCATAATAACATTTTATGGATGGATATTTAATCCATCTATTTAAAATTTATTTTATTTACTTTACTTGTACACAAATTATTTTTCTAGTTTTTCTTCTTATAAGGATTTGTTTTCTACAAAACCTGCCACAGGTTTTTTACTCATTTGACAATCATGAATTGAATATTTTGATTAATTGATTTAGAAAAAGAAAAGATAGAAATTGTAAAAGTAGAAAAAATAAAGATGTTACAAACTACTTTGGGTAATTTATGCAGCAAAAGATGTTATGCTTTTTTCGACAAATGGCTCTCTTTAGTTTGGGCTTTCGTCCTTCATCAAACTCTCATAAACTTTGGACACGTGAAAGTGCATAAACATTCATCTTTTCTTCTTCTTTTTTTTCATGGATTTTTTCACTTTAGAGATAATCCTTTCCAAAATAGTAAGATCCATTGAAAGAATCAACTTTCCTTCTTTTTTTTTTCAATAAATGTCCTTTCATATGTTCAAAATTAAGATCAAAATTTAAGAACAAGATTATCCCCAAAAAAATGAATACTTATTTTCTTGATGTTGCTAAATATCCAAAAGTTAATGATAAAGTCTTTCACAGAAACAAAAATGGCTTAGGATGAAAAGATTGATTTGTGTATCATCTTATTTTGTTTCTTATTTTTCATGATTCATGAAGCTCCCTTCATCCAATGAGCCTTTCTTTTCATCAGTTTAATCGATGAGGTGTTGAATGTACGGGCACCACACTCCTTCACCCAATATTCTATAAAAATCATAATTGCACACCACAACAGAGAGGTTAAAGTTAATCTGAAGGAAGCACTCCTAAAAAAATCATGAACCTGAATGCACACGAGCTTTTAATAAGGATGACACATATATATCTCTTGTGATCCACTTTAGGATGCAAATAAAACTCAACCCTTCATATATAATCATGTTAATGATTATCAAGATTCGTTTGTGGTGCACTCATAATATAAGCCAGTGTTCAAACTCATTTTCAAAATTGACATAAAAAGTCATATCTAACCACCAATAGCATGCTATGATGTTGCAGTTATTGATGAGCTGAAATTATTAGTCTTAAACTTTGGATAACTTTTTTGAGCAGATAAACCTTATTTAGGCTAATGCATACTTATGAATTACTTCAGTAGTCAAAGATGACACTTTGGAAACAATGAATACATGTCATTGTTAATTAAGGTCAATTGTCAGGATTTGCTGCCTTGGAATCCCAGCAGAAAGTGAGACCCATTACATATTTTAGAAAAAAAAGTAAGCCCAATATGATTAGTGATAAAAACATTAATTATCATATATATATATATATATATATATATATATATATTATTACCATTGGTATAAATGATCAAGTGATTGACATGACCGAATATTCTATTGATTATGTGGTGGAATAGTCTATGGATGATATAGTTGAATTCAATTGTTAGGAAACCAACGATTAATTTTATGTAAGGTGCAATTATTTTTATTTAAGGTATGAACTCTTACTTTAATATCGAGATTAGCTTTGCGGCCTATCCTAATACAAGTCAAACTAGTGACTCATTATGATCTTATAAATATATACTACATTCAAGATAAAAGTACACATCATTAAATAGTATTTATTGTTTCTACCTATCTTATAAGAAATCTTAACTTAGACATCAAAATACCTTTTGTAGATACTTTATTTTTGTCATCTGAGACCGAATCATGTGTAACAAAAGAGACTAAGCACATTTAATAGGAGACTATACATATTTAGCAGGATAAAGATGACGTTTCACGTGTATTATATATTTAAAACTCAAATATTGTTATATTATTGATTGAGGATAACCAATAGGAAATCATGTAATTTTTCTAGCACTATATTCTCATTCAAGCAAACCGATATTTTGTTGAATGCGATTGTTTTCTTTGATAAAATTGCAGCGGATTCTGAAAGTCTAAACAAAAATGTTTCATGTTCATGTATACAATGCATAATGGACCCAAAAGAATTTATTTTTTGCCATCTTCATTCTTTTCAAAACAAATGTTTTGCATGCTTGTTTCTGCCCTCTTTAGCTCTTCCCTTCTATCTCTGATTTTGACTCCAATCATTATCTCTTTTATCAGATCCTACCTTGTCGACAGTAGCAGGTTAATGACTATATTTATCCTATTAGTTTTTGAAACAGAGTAGCTTCACTTTTGTTTTCTAATATTTTTGGTTCTCTCAACTAACTTCTACAATTCCTTTTTATAGGCGTTTTGGTTGTTCTTGAAGTTAGAAACCTGTTGGTATTTTGGATTCTTGGCCTTCCAAGTTACTTGCTTTTTCTTGAATTTAAAGGGAATTCAAGGGAAGGGGAGTCCATTTATGCCAGAATCTTGTAGATAATAAGAGTTGGTTGAATAAAAAACATGTTTTATTGATTATGTAGTTGAATTGGATATATATATATATATATATATATATATATATATATATATATATATATATATATATATATATATATATATATATATTATAGAAAAATAAAATATATATATTTTTTTTTTTTTATT
>Ga0123342_1002590_pt1 | contig 29891 bp, 16 predicted proteins | sample Turbeawhitnodule_FD_89960 | JGI IMG/M metagenome (GOLD analysis project Ga0123342, IMG submission 89960) | Root nodule microbial communities of legume samples collected from Mexico - Turtle bean Mexico white nodule | ecosystem: Host-associated > Plants > Roots > Nodule | place: Mexico: Nepantla... | reverse complement strand
TGCATTCAAAATTAAAATTATCAATAAATAAATAAATTATTATTTATTTATTTATTTTTGAAATGGTGCTAGATAGGGAAATAAAAAATAAAAGGGTGCTAGATAGGGAAATAAAAACAAAAGAGTACTAGATAGGGAAATAAAAACAAAAGGGTGCTAGTTAGGGAAATAAAAGTTTAAATGATGCTAGATAGGGAATTTACCCTTCGGTTGTTGATGTCGATGTCAGAAAGTATGGGAAACTATTAAGCTCGACACTTCTCTTAAATGGTGTGTCGGTATCGGATACTTATATCGGACACCGATATTCGTATGACACATATCTGTGAAGTGTCCTTGTTGGATTTCTGACAATTCTAGTACGGTTCTAACACAATTTAAAAAAAAAAATACATTAATTTTTTAAAAACTCAAATTTATTATATAAATTTTTATTATGATTACAAAAATAAAAAATAATTTCTTTTTAAAACCGTCATAAAAATTATTTTTCTACTTAAACAATAATTATACACATGAATCTTTATTATTAATTTATATAATTTATAATTATATAATATAGATTTATTTTCTACGTATCAGTCTCCGTCTATCCTACAAACTCTTCTTTTACTCTGCTGATTCTGAAGTTGCAAAAGGATAATTCTGCAACAATGAGCTTCCATCTCTTAACCAAAGCCAGAAAGCGAACAGTGTTTTCGTATCTACTCTCGCGCGCATTCTCTCACGAATCCCAACGGTTCGTCAATCGTGAAATCTCACATTGCTCATTCTCTTTTCCCATTGCATCATTATGCTCCTAATTTTCACGGTTTCGAATATGTTAACTGATCCAGACCTAGCAGGCCTTCATTCGGCATCGCGTTCGACATCGATGGAGTCCTTTTGCTCGGAAATTCCCCCGTCGGTGGCTCTCCCGGAGCGCTCAGAAAGTTATACAGCGCTGATGGTAAAAACCAAAAAAAAAAAAAACTCTATGTTTCCGTTTTCGGCATTTCTTATTCACTGTTACCGACTCATGAATTTGTTGATCTGTTTATGTTGCTAGGTGGATTGAAAATCCCGTACGTTTTCCTCACCAATGGTGAGTTCTTATAATTTTGTTTTATTCAGTTTACTATTGTTTATCTGTGTCGTTAGGTTTAGACGGATATTTAATTGTTCCTTATTGCATTAGTGTGGTTCAATTAATGATCGGTCCCGCACTGATAAATTGTTTGAAATGACGCGCCAGTTCTTTTTATGTTAATTTAAAGTTTTCATGTAGGTGGTGGCTTTCCTGAAGCTAAAAGAGCTTTTGAACTAAGTCAACTGTTGGGTGTGAATGTCTCGCCTTCGCAGGTATATTCGAATAATCATGTTGTATCCTTTGAAAGCACAATGTAAAAGTAGATGTTTTATGAACATAAGAAAATATTTGATACTTTTTGGATTTTGTAATTAGGAGAATTGGTTTACAGGATTTAGAGTTGTTGATTTTGGAAGTATGAAGTAATCTACACTGATCGTTCTTTCTCTTCCCCTAGTTATGTATACGTGTGTGGTTTTATTTCCTGGTTTGTTTGCTGTATGCATGTGTCTCTGGAAAGTCACAAGTGGCCTTGTCAAGTTGTTGTTAAATTCTGTTGAAATAAAAAATGTTCTTCCCTAAACCAATTCCGATTGCTGTACAGGTTTTACAGGGCCATTCACCATTTAAACAATTGGTCAAGAGGTATGATTATACTTCTTCTGATCAGGTTTCATATCTCAACTGTCTTTTGCACAAGTACACGCTGAAACCAATAAGGTTGACAGCACTTGTCCTTGTCTCATAGAATTTTGACGCCATACAGATTTGAGAATGATCTCGTTGTTGCTGTGGGAAAAGGGGAGCCTGCAGCTGTGATGACTGAATATGGTTTTAAGTAAGGTTTAAGATAATTGGCTTGTTTGATAATTATGAAAATGATGAGTTAGCATAGCAATCTGACATCATCTGCAGTTTCTTATCATTATGTTCTTGTTAATTTTTTTATTCAGATGTGTTCTTTCAATGGATGAATATGCCTCGTGCTTTGAAAACATTGATCCACTGGCTCCATACAAGAAATGGACTACCAAGCTGGCTGCTATACAGAATTCAAAGTTTAATGAGAGCTTTCCAAGGAATGATGTTTTCTCTAAAAGGGTTCAGGCAGCATTTGTAGTTAGTGACCCTGTCGATTGGAGCAGGGATATACAGGTTACAGAGATTTTATGAGTGATCCATATGAACTGTCTTTTATATTTGCTACATATTTAGCTATGTATATACAAGTTACTAAAATTCTGTGGCTTGTTTACATGAATCCCACTGTTAGGAAGAGCAATAGCGTAATCAAACAGCTTATACTGTAAGCAATGAAAAGTTAATACTGTACTATATGTTTTTCTTTATACTAAAGAAAGACTTGTATATGAAATTAAACATGACAATTAGTGATAAGTGAATTTGGTCTCTTCCTTAACAGGAAACTGAACTGCTCATCATTTTTTGTTACCTACGTGTCGGTTCAGTGATCAAAGCCATTCACTTTAGTGGATGTATAATAGAGAAAAATGAGCTAGTGTTAAACTACATCTAGATTTTAATACACTAGACTAGATATATTGTCATGTTCACAGTCATTTCTAGGAAAAGTATTTGAGAGTGGTTATTATTCATGGGCCTTGGGATTTCTCTTCAGTTCACAGCTAGATCAAAAGAAATGAAATGAAATCAAAAGAAGCACAGAAAAAGAAGGACACGGGCATCACGGGATACGTAAATATATACTTTAACTGTACAAGGATAAAAAATTAAGAGAAGTATACAGCTAAGTTTGACACTTCAGACTTCCAAGCTGCTGATAATCATATTTGAATTATTTTTTACTTGTCTTGTGTTTCTGTTAAGTTAGAGCAAATATATTTAAAATCTCTACTTTGGGTTATAAGAGATTCCTAGATTTTTTTTTTATTTGCTTGGATTTGATGGATCTGTGTGAATGACCAAGGTTTTTCATTCAGGTACTCTGTGACATCTTAAAAACAGGAGGCCTTCCTGGAAGAAATGTTGGACCACAACCACATATATATTTTGCAAATGATGACCTTGAATACCAGGTTGGTTGATATTTTCAGAAAGACACAGGTTAAATGGAGCCATTTTAAAATTCTATACTACCATACTTACTGACAAGTTCCCACAAAAGGTAGACTAAATTTCCTTCTGAACGTCTGGGCATGGGAGCATTCAGGATTGCGTTAGAATCCGTCTTCAATAGGTAAGATTGCCTATTATCTAAATGTTAATGGATCTTCTCTACTTTTTGGTTCCTTTAAATTGAATACATAAGTACACACTCATTCATACAAACACAGGAAGCTATTGTCATGTCTGTCTGAGACGAATCCATGGAAAAAGAAAAAAGAAACTAAATTAGTTTAGTGGCATTGGTGCTCTGATTAAATTCATATTTTGGTTCTTAAGAATCTTCATCTATCTATACCCATTAATTGCTCTGTGTGCAGGATTCACCCACATTGCTTGGAGTATACCTGTTTTGGCAAACCACACCCATCAGTATTCAAGAATGCAGAAATTGTGTTACAAAAACTCGTGGCATCACTTTATGAGGATTTCTACAATAGAAACCATGATAACACTTCATCTTTTAAAACGCTGTACATGATTGGAGATAATCCTGCAGTTGATATCAAAGGTGCTCGACAGGTAGGCCTCATGTAGTTGGATTTCACTTGTGGGATAGGTAAAAGTTATCTGTTGACAAATGGTACTATTAATGAAAATATTGCATTTCAGACGGGGCATCCTTGGTTTTCTATTCTCACCAGAACTGGAGTTTTCAAGGGGAAGGACAATCATGACAAATTTTCAGCAGATCTGGTAATTCCTTGTGTTTCTCTAGAAAAGTTTCACAAATATGTCAACCTTCTTTCCTCTTGCACTTTTAAGTTTCTTGAGACTGATGTAGTCATTAATATTTGGAGATGTAACGTAAGATAGAGGAAGACATTTTTTTTACTTGCGCTGGTAGTGCCCACAATGGGAACTAGTGATAGCCTGATCAAAACTAAAGCAGATTTTCTATCAGTTGAGTTATACATACAATAAAGAACCGGGATGAACAGCATTATTATTTCTTTGTGTCTTTAGTTTTTTTTTTTCACTTTTTGGGGAAAGGACAGGACCGATGGTTAGGAATTACTGGCGTCATGTCTCCGTACCCATGGAGAACATATGTTTCTAAAGGAATGTGCTCACGATTGTAATGCAGCTTGGATTGATTGTCCAAACCATAGTTTGAAATATGGGGGTAGTTGTAATCAAGGCAATACAACCCTGTATTGTGGTGGTGATGAACGGATGATTTAAATTTGTGACTAACGTTGTCATTGTAAAGGAAAGTACTTTGTGGTGATTATAATACAACTTCGCTTTCGCAGGTGGTTGACACTGTCGAAGAAGCTGTGGACTACATATTGGCAAAGGAATGCGCTTCATAGCCCTGTCTGCTTTATATGGCTAGGAGTTGATTCTTTATGGAAAAGGGTTCTAAAAAGATTTTTGAAAGTAATAGGAAATTGTGATCACTACATAATGCAATAATTTATGGCCTATTCCATGCTATTCATCATGATATACTTGGTGAAATTGTTTAATTTTTTTTCATCGGCTTGTGTTTGTTTGCATTTCTAAGCATTAGTTTAGCTACACTTTCTTTAGTTTATAATTTCTGTTAAGATTGGATGGGATTTCACTATTAGCATTGGTTGGGAGCCTGCAAAATTACTAAAATTATTCTAGATAACAAAAGTTATTACAGTTTAAAACAATTAAGTTTACACTTTTAAAGCAGGTTAAACGTTAAAGAACACGAGGCAGTGACAAAATAGATAGCAACTAAATAGTTAATGGTGACTTCGATTGCAAAAAATCTTCCAAATAAGTAGATGTAGATCCAATTTCTTAACAACAAATTTATGTCGAAATTACTCGGTAATCATGTACTAAACAAATTCCGACTTAGGATTTGTTTGCTTTATATAAAAAATTAATTTCCTCCGTAATTTTTATATTTTAATGCAAAGCTTACTGGCACAAATGCTCGAATTCTCACCAGTAACTGCAAGCATCTTACTTCCAAATTGCTTGTTATTTGAGAAGGATTAGGAGTACGTTCACTTAATTATTGTGATTAAATAAAGTTTCTCGGATTTATTTCATCATAATATGTAGTTCTACTATGTTGGACATTCTTACACTCTTACACCATCACACTCAATTAAAAGTCATGTTTAGATGATATCTGTTTGATTGAGAATGTAAGAATTTTTACATTGATAATGCACCAAAATTAAACTCTATTTTTTATTGTTTGCACTACAAATATATTCTGCATCCCTTTGAAGAAGTAACTCCTTGATAGATTGTTTTTTCTCGGAAATTCCAGAACACTTTTTTTTATCCAACAGAAATCAGTATATAAACATCCACACATTTAGAATTTGATAACTTGCTTAGGTTGGCTCCCAAGTTTTCCTAGAGATTTATCCAATGCTGAGCTGAAATCGTCAAAGGGAACCAATTCCATTCTGCAAACAGTGAGCATCATATGAATTTGGTATGCCAAATAATGAGACATAATTTTGAGAACTTATAAAAGCAATTTGACCTTACAAAATGAATATAACCCAATTCAACCCCCCTTGAAACGTACAGAAGAGAACATACTTGTATTTTAACTTTCCTTCTTGCACAAGACTCAAAAGTCTGTCTACCATTCCTCTACTCTCTTCAGCTTTATCTGCGTTCAACCACTTCTGCAACCAGAATCCCCTCAAAGAAAGATCCTGCAAATATGTGGTTTTTACAAGATCAATGTGCTACTCTACTAAGAATATAGGCGTTTGAATGGTTAGACCAAAACTAAGTTATGAAATTAAGGGATCTGAATTCGCTAGGTCCACGGTCCAACAAGAGTAGTTTTTCTTGCTATTTTCCCACTCATTTTTTAATTTAAATAATCAAATATTACGTTATAGAGATGGCATTTCAAACCATGGGCAGGCATTCTAAACTCCTCGGTTTTTTATTCTATTATAAAAAATAAAAAATATGGTCACTTAGTCACCCAAACAGGCACGTGAAGATTTGTTGGCCTTATTAAAAATTCCATTCATCCAATCATGGAAGTCTGGATATCTTGATATCTCTATTTAATCAATTCTTCAACAAGAGATACCACCCGATACATATTCGCAGCACAAAAGGACCACAACTCTAGAATTATGTCTTAAAAGTTGTTACCAGAACTTCAATTACATTGAACTTCTAGACAGAATTGCATGAGTAGCACACACCTAAAATTCATTTTTGACTCTTTACTGCTAGGTTTGATGTTGTTTGTTAAAGACAAGGTTTATAAGCTAAAAATATGGACTTATTAGAAGGTTCATGAACTAACAAGTACTGAGGGAGCTGTAGTTTTCTTAACTTCTTAACTTGAAAGCTGAACCCTTCTTAATCAGAATCACTTCCAAGTTCTAAGTGCTAATTAGAACCCTCTCAGGTATATAAAAATATTTTATGGCCTCCCATTGGAAAGAAAACATGCGTTGGTCCCCCTTCAACATTAAGTCTAACTCCTATACATAATAAACTGAAGTAACCAACTACAAGAGGGAAAATTAATGCCTGACCTTAAATATGAAGGATGATGTTGACACAGAGACAGGTTTTTTAGACATTCCACCATATGTCACCATAGTTCCTCCCTGTCTGGAAAGTATGAACTCACATAAATCATCATAATAGAAGAGAGAGTTTTCATTCTTAAATTTTTCATCCAATATCTCATGTCATACCTCAAAAACTTGAGTACCAAAGAAGCAGCATTGCCACCAACACAATTAAATCCCAGTGCAGGTTCAGGTATACCACCCTACCATGTCAATTTGATGCATAATAAGTCATCTGAATTCAATATAGATAAATAATCTTCAAAAAACTTTTTTGTTAACTTCCTCTGCGTCGCATAAAAGCAATAGCAAAACCTCAAATAAGAAAGCTAGAATACATCCAAAACACCCTTCTCAACTGCTTAACCTATGACTATCATTGATCTGAAAAATTGATACGTATATCATAGCATAGAACAAAACAAACACAATAAGCCTAGGCATACCAGGAGACTCTTGACATTCTTCACTTCCAATTCGTTCTCAGTGAAAACTTCATCAGCACCCAAATTCTTAAGCATTTCTTTTACTTCATTGACCCCAGGTCTGCAGCAAAAAGGATTTGTGATGCAAAGTTAAGATTCTTCACCAATATGGCAGAATAAAAAATAAGGATATGTTAATAAAATTATATTTAAGAAATGGAAAAAAAAATGATAATAAACAAACCATAGTCTGAAAAAACACTCAAAAGCTAAAAGCTAATAACAAAGCTAGCAAAGAACCTTCCAATGAGCACCTGTCCCTTATAATGTTAATGCTGTGAATGCCACGAGATTTGGCAAGCTGAATGACACACTGGCCAACCATGCTGGTAGCCCCATTCTGCACAATAGCATCTCCTGTTGACATCCAGAACAAATAAATTTATAATCCACTAATTAACCACAAATAAAAATTATAGGAAATTCAGCAAGAGAGAAAAATGTACCAGAGTTCAAAGTAACACAGTGTTCAAGCATGAGAAGTGCAGTCAAGGGATTAACAGTAATTGTAGCCGCATATTCCATAGGCACACCCTTTTCTATCTTGTGCCAAACGTTCTCATTCTTCACAATATACGTCTGCCACGTCCCTATGTATGGCAAAAATAAATATTTTTTTTTCTAAATATAACAATGAAAACTGCAAAGTTTTAAGAATTTGAATTTGGAAAAATTAAGAGGCACGAGTTGCCCAACTCAGATATTATTTTGCTCATATGAAAACTACTCAGTGTTGATGTGCAACACATTCCTCCACATGAAAGACTAAAAGACTTGAGTTAGAAGCTAGCAGAATTAGACAATTTAGATAGTATGACAATGGTCCGATACATAGGGTGGTCTAATAGGCTCAACTATAATTGCTAAGATAAGCTCTATGCCATTTCAACTCTTGGATTTGAACCTAATTCAATCTTAAATGCCACCTAAGAGGCCATAATTGCTTTCACTTGAATTGAAACAACTTTGACAAGCTTATCCGCAAGAATGACCAACATAAATTTGTTTCACATTTACACTTATTTTAGTAGTCTTTTTTTTTTTTTTCATTTGAAATCTCATTTTACCTAGGCAAAATAACTAAATGTGTAAATTTGTTATATAAACTAATATTATAAAACTAACTTGTAAGTTTTCAGCTCGTAGCTTATAAGCTTCAGCTACTTGTAAGCTTTCAGTTAGTTTAAGAACCAGTTTCATCAAAAAGACATTCGGAGGAAGTTTTAGAAAAGTATTTCTAGAAGAGAAAGCTGAAATTACCTTTAACTTGTCGAAGTAGTTTCTCTGAATTTTTATTTTTAAGTTGTGTCATTAATTTATGTGTATAAGCTAATTTCCCATTTCATTTTGATCTTATTACTTGTTTTTCTTACACGATTTATGGAGAAGCTCGTTCTTTTGATCATACTAAGGTGAAAAAGTGAAAGAGAGAGTACCGAAAGAGGGTGGAGAGGGAATAACCCAGTCACCGGGAGAGAGAGAGGTGACCGAGGAGCCCACTGAGAAAACTTCTCCAACGCCTTCGTGTCCACCCACTGCCGGTGGGTTTGGCCGCACCGGATAAACGCCCTGTATTCTATTGATATCGGAGGGGTTGATAGGAGCAGCTAGCATCTTCACACACACCTCCTTTTCTTTCACTTCAACGCCCGGAACCTCCACCAAATTAGTCACCGTGTCCGGTGGCCCGTGCACATCGTACACGATCGCCTTCGACGGCGGCGACACGGCGGTGGAGGACAATGCTCGTGTGATTAATATTTGGCCGCCACCACCGTAAACTAACCTACTCGGCTTGAAGTTAAAGGCCACACGCGGCGCGTGCATTCCCAACTGTCGCAACATTGCGATCACTCTCTGTCTCAATCTTTCTCGCTCCGGTCGCACTCGTTCGCGCTTTTTGGAACGACGTCGTTCGAAGAAACAGGGACCTGTAGAGTAGTCAATGAAAACGGTGGGCCAGGATTGGATTGTTGTTTTGTAACAGGCTTTTGTTGGGTATTGCATTTTGTACCGGCATACTTTTTAAGTTGCACCCCCATAAAATTTAGAATTTCAAATTTACCTTACTGAAAATAAATTATTAGTGGGTTTTCATTTGCAGTTTTAATTTCATATTGTGGATTGTACTTGAACATGTTAAAATTAATATTTTTTTTTTAGATTGTATATTCTAAAATTTTTGAAATATTAATTTTATATGAATTAAGAATACTATTATAAATAAACACTAATAATAATGGATAATCTTTTTAGAGTTTGAAAATTAGTGTAAAACCCACTAATATTTTAATATTAGATATTAGATCTATAAATAAAATAAAAATTACATGTTTATTTATTTTTTAGTTCCGTTTAAAATTTTCAATTTAATTCTCTCTATTATGACACAAGTTTCTGATATGGATTATTAGATAAAGGTATTCAAAAGTTTAAAGAAATTTGGACCGATCAAAGTTTAGTTTTTGTTAAGTACCTTTATTTCTGTTAGTATTTTGAAGATACTACTTCTTGTTCTATTCTTGAATGAGTGCTTAAAGGGAGGTGTTCTCGTTCTATTTTTGAATGAGTGTTTAAAGGGAAGTGTTTCTAGTGTAGGTATGAGTTTAGAAGTTTACATGAATTGTTGAATGTGATTCTTAAATATTCATAGGATAAAACAAGTTTTAATCAAGTAAGGAGAGCTAATGATCCTTGTGTATAATGTGATATTGGTATAAAATGCTTGATTTTATGAAAGGTGATATTAATGAATTGTATGATGAAAATGGTAAATTGATAATAAGTGAAAGTGAAAATGGGATATGAATTATATGCTTTTTTAAGAGTTTTTATTTAAATGGTAATAATATAGTTATTATTTTGGATGTAATTAGGGTTTGATATTGAATTTAGAGTGTAATATCACTTGAGCAACGTGTTGCTCAAGCAAGGTCCAAACAATGTGCAATTATTACACTCACCATCTTACGTAGTTAAAGCGATGTGTTGGTCATTCAAACAATGACTTATAGCTTAAGCGAGAGAGGTGTCGAAACGATTATCTCTTCTCTCTAGAAATATATCACTTAAGCATTGGTGAAAATGCTTAAGTGATGGCTTTTGGCTTAAGTGATGTTTTGAACGCTTAAGCTTAGTGGAGGATAGGTACACATGTCTTGAACATGTGTTTGTAAGAGACACTTATTTTAGGTATTCAAACATTGGTTGGACGCTACCATGTCCAAACATTGGTTGTACACATGAGTTTCTGGAACTTGTTAGATTTGTTTCAACAAAGTGGTGGTTGCTCAAGTGATAAGATGGTTGCTGGAGCGATGAGAGTCCTAATAGGTGTTGCTCTCAAATTTTATTTCACTTAAGTTACAAAGACGTCACTCAAACAAAATGAATGATTATGTAATAGGGTGAAGTAGCTCAAGCTAGAAGGTAACTCATTCAAGCAAAAGTAACTCGCTCAACCAACAATCTATTGAGATGATGATTATCTTATTATGGCGTGCTTGATGTTTCAATTTATTTTGTATGCTTTATACATGTTTTACTGTAAAGATATCAGGGCGGCATCATGTCTTGGCTGAAAATGATAAATACAAAACTCATGTTAACATATGTATCTTGACTTTATTGCTCCCTAGGCATGTAGACAAGACTTTAGGTGGTAAGAAGTTGATGAAGATTTACACCTGCCTTGGTAATAATTATGCATTTGGCTTTGTAAAAAAATGTTTTGCGTCACTCTGAGGACACAAGTCAACTAAAGTCTGGTAGAAATATATTAGGTGTTAGTGCGAAACTTGTTTATCATAGTTTTTTAGAATGTTCCAAAGGATATCTTGTATGTAGTTATGACATGATTTGTGGTTAAATATAAGTTTATTTATAGATCAATATGTATAAAGATATTATATGTTATTACTAGTACGAGTATATTGACATGCTTTCACTAGTTACATATATACTTGATGGTAGCTTCAGTCAGGAGGCATATATTCTCAAATCTCCAACTTAATTACCTTAGCTAGTTGTTGACTTGAGGTGTTAAAACATGTTTTAATGGAAAATAAGGAAGAAAGTAGATAATTTTTGTCCTGAAAATTAGTGATGTCTATGTTGTACAACATCCATAAAATTTATAATGTAAATTATTTATGTTTTGCATTGTGTCGAAGTTTTTTTTCACGATTTTGAAATAGCTATAATGGTTTAGTGCATTTTCTCAATAAATATTGTGATATCTATTTAAAAGACAACTTGTACATTTTATAAATATTTATATTTTTAAAATTATAATAAATATATTGAGAATGTCTATAAATAATGTTGTTGATAGATAAAAGTAGATTGTGATGAAAATGGTTAGAAGTTAGGAACTTGTAAGGGCCAAACACAGATTTTGACCAAGACGTTCATACTAAATATGTCAACAGTTAACACCAAGGAGCACAAAAGATGTCATGTTTTTTTTTAAGTGAACGAAAAACTGAACTACCCAAACAAGCCTTTGAGATTATTATCGTTTGCAACCCCTTGAAAGGATGAAAATGCCCTTTAACTTTCTGATGGCTTCTTTTAATTGGTAACTCTTTTTTTTTCATTTTTCTTCTACAACCCGTGTAGTGTTCACATTGTTCTACGCAGAATATATTTAAGCACCTAGAAAATGGCCACACCATTATTAGGATCTTCTTTCTTTTTCTTTTTCATACACACTTTGTGATACTTCTTTTTCATGTTTAGGTCCGTTCTGGGCTTTCTTTGGTTTAAGCCTTGAACGGAGAGAAAACGAAAAAAAAAAAACATGGGTTGCTTTCGTTGCACAGGCAAATCAAGCAAAAAATCCAACAACGTTAATCGCACCCAGAAGAACATTGTTGCTGGTAAATTTTACCAACGGATCGCAATATGTTAATGTTTTCATGCAATTTACTAAGGCAGAGATGGAACAGGTTCACCTATTATTTGTGATTGCATTTAATCTTTCTAGTTAATGAGAAAAGAAATAAAATTTGTACTTCATTTTGGCGTGAATTAATCCAGGGTCTGTCTTTTCATCGATGTAAAATTGGTATTTTTTTCTTTCTATTTCCATTCTAGAATAAAAAAAAATTGTTTAGTTTTGACATGTGGAAGAAAAGAATTTGAAACTAGTTTCTCTTTGATTTGTTTAATAATGCAATTTGTTTTTCCGGTTTTCGAAAATTTTAGAGTGAGTTTTGGATGTGGATGAAATAAATTCAACTCTCTAATTGTTCGTTGTTCCATTCCATGAGTTTTTTTTTTATTTTTGTTGTTGTTGATTGAATGGTGCGATCCATATAATCCAATTGGTGCATTTAATTTTCTTTTTTTTGTTCTTTTTTCAATTTGAATTGCTATAGGTTTTTGTTATTTGTATCTCCTTAGATGAATTTAAGCATAATTTTGTTTGATCTCCCAATCTCACATGATGCTAATTTTGTATGCATGTGTGTGTTGTAGTTTCCAAAATTGATTTGAATGTGAATGGTAAAAGTGAAGATAATCATCGTAAACCTGATCAACTATCTATGGACGCAAAGAATTTGAATTTAAAAGAGATTTCTGATGAAGGAAAAGTTAAAAGTTATCGGGCACAAACATTTACTTTTGATGAGCTTGCAACTGCAACAGGGAATTTTATGTCAGATTGCTTTCTGGGTGAAGGAGGGTTTGGCAAGGTTTATAAGGGGTTCATAGAGAAAATAAATCAGGTTCGCCAAAATTGGATACCCAAATGAATATAATGTGTTTTAATCCACCTTTTTTCATGTCTTGCATGTTTATGACAATATTTTCATATGATGTCTGTCACTTTAGTTTTGATATGCTTAAGGTTTTGGTGTGTCTGCGTAGGTTGTGGCAATAAAGCAACTAGACCTTTATGGGCATCAAGGAATTAGGGAATTTGTTGTTGAAGTATTGACCTTGAGTTTGGCAGATCACCCTAATTTGGTCACATTGATTGGGTTTTGTGCTGAGGGAGAGGAAAGGCTACTGGTTTATGAGTACATGCCATTAGGGTCTTTGGAGAACCATTTGCAGGGTATATTCTGCTATCCTAATATCTTGATTTCTTCAGCTAGAATCAATAAAATGTGTGGGGAATTGTTTTCTTTGTCCCTGTGATTTATATATGTTCTTTGTCCCTGTGATTTTGTCAGATCTTCCACGTAGTAGAAAACCACTTGATTGGAATACAAGAATGAAAATTGCAGCTGGTGCAGCTAGAGGTTTAGAGTATTTGCATGATATAATGAAGCCTCCAGTCATATACCGTGACTTGAAGTGCTCCAATATTTTATTAGGTGAGGGTTATCATCCCAAGTTATCTGATTTTGGCTTGGCAAAAGTAGGACCATGTGGTGATCAGACCCATGTATCAACAAGAGTTATGGGAACATATGGGTATTGTGCCCCAGATTATGCAATGACGGGTCAATTGACCTTCAAGTCTGACATTTATAGCTTTGGAGTTGTTCTTTTGGAGATCATCACAGGTAGGAAGGCCATTGACCACATGAAACCTCCTAAAGAACAAAATCTAGTTGCATGGGTATGTCAATGCTCTTTCATCCAACTTTGTTCATGTCTATATTGATTATCATCTGAATAAGGATTGGAAAACCCTTATAAAATGTCTGTATAAGAGTTGAGACACTCCTTGAAGTGTCTGTACAAGGATTGGAACACTTTTATAAAATGTCTGTATAAGGGTTGGGACACTTCTGAAGTGTCTGTATAAGGGTTGAGACACTCTTTCATCCAACTTTGTTGATGTCTATATTGATCCATTGTCTTCCAAAATCACTACCTTGTAATGCATAGATGTATTTTTACAGGCAAGACCTTTGTTCAAGAACAGAAGAAGATTCTCGGAGATGGTTGATCCATTGCTTGAAGGTCACTATCCAGTAAGAGGTTTGTACCAAGTTCTTGCCATTGCTGCCATGTGTGTTCAAGAACAACCTAGTATGCGGCCTGTGATAGCTGATGTGGTTACAGCTCTAAATTACCTTGAATCCCAGAAGTACGATCCCCAACTTCATTCAGTTCAAAGCTCTGGTTTCTCTTCAAGAGCAAGAACCAATGATCATAGACTAACTGTTAGCTATGGTTCTGATCCAAGAGTGAGAAAAGTTGATCATAAACTACTTGGTAGTAGTGGCAATAGTAGTGGTTCTGAGACAGAAAGCTATATAGAAGTTCTATCTTCTCCAAGACTGCGAAGTGATGGTCATAAACATTTCTATAGTAATGACAGTTCTTGAGATTAGAAAAGTGATGTTTTTTTGGACATTCATACTGTAAAGTGCTTAATTAGCTATCAAATTTTGCTTTCAAATAAGGGAAAGTTCTTTGCTTTTGGCTCCTTTCGTGTACATGTGAGCTGGTTTTTTTTGTACACAAGATGGATTTCTCTCCTTGAGACTTTTAGTTTATCCATCTTTTAGAATTTGTCCTCTGCTACAATAATCCACTTTTTTTCTTCTTAAATGATAACTGCAGTTCATTGGCCATTATTATCTGCATAATCTATACCAGTTGTTTGGATATATAATGATTTATCTTAGTTGTGTAAGAGGCTTATAATGATACTTTATGCATATTTATGGATGAAATATTATGAAACATTAATATGTTAATGATAATAGTATATCATTTAATATTTTTTTTATTTTGGCAATATGCAGGACATGGAGTTTTAATTTAGATATAATATTAATGAATTACTTAATTTACAAAGCATTGATATTGATACTTTTGTAATATATTTTATAATTTTTTATTTGATTATGTCTAAAACACCTAATTTTAATTTGGTATAAGACAATTATAATTATATATTTATTATGTTTTAAATTTTTTATAAACTTTTAAATACATATTAATTTTTATATTTTTAAGATTTTTTTATATACTAAATAAGTGGGTATAGTTTATTGTAATGTAATGTTATATTTTATTATATACTAAATAAGTGGAATGTAAAATAGCTTATAAATAAAAATAATAATCAATTATTCAAATTTTATTTCATAAAATCATTATTTTTTTTAAATGTTTTTGTCTCTTTCTTCTCTGTAGATTTTTGAAATAATCATTCATTATTTCACATATATCTGAATTTACCTTAGAGATTATGATATATAGTAGAACATTTTTATCTAACTGGAAGTGGTTTTGAATAAGTTTTCTTTGCATATTTTTCTAGAGTTGATTTTAGTCGGTCAAATGAAAATTAATATTGATAGTTTAACTACTAATTATTTTCATATAGTAAATGTTTTATTAATTAATTAGATATCAATTTAAAAATTATTTATCAATAATAAAATTAATATTATTTTTTTAATTTTTAAAATAATTTTTAATTTAGTTAATATAACAATTGATTATTTTTGTGTTTCAAAAATTAATCTCTATTTAATGATTTTATTATTAATGATTTTATTGTAATGTTAATTCTACCAGTTCACCATGTACATGTTAGTATATCATTTAAAGGTATTGTGACAAAGACTTTGTGTTAATAAGCATTATATTATTTATATTTAACTATTATTAGTTCAAAAGTTCACTTGGATGGCTTAAACCATACTTTTTATTGGGTTAAATGGACTTTAAATATCTGTATGCCTAAACTTTCAATTGAAGTATTTCTTGAAATTAGCCTAGGTGAGATTGTAAAGCCAAATAACTTCTAAGATAATAAACAATGTTTTTTTCATGGTCTTGTTTTTTTGATAATTTATATGCTCATGTTCTATATGGAAAGTTATAATATGATTTTGAATTTTTGGATAAAAAAGTATTATGTTTAGCCTTGTTTTTACCAAAATAAATAAGTTCCTTTTGTTTTAAACCGATACACTTCAAGATAATTAGTTGCAAAATAACTAAATTAGATATCATTTTAGAAACTTAAAAAAAAATTGATTTCTAAATTAGTTTCTATTATTGTTAAATAGTTTCTAAATTGGTATCTAATTAACAAATAAGGTTTTAACTACCTCTAAAACCTTGGTTGCTAATTAGATACCAATTTAAAAACTAATTTAGAAACCAATTTTTTTTTAGTTTCTAAAATGGTCTCTAATTTAGTTACTATTGCAACTAATTATTTTGTTCTCTAAAAATTGGTTTCTATTTCATGATTTTCTTGTAGTGATAGTATAAATTATCATTCTATTATATTTAACTTTAGTATATAAATATTTATGTAAAAATGATGTAATAATTTTTATAATTACAAAGTAAATAAAAAGTAAAAACTACAAACATTTTTTAAGCTGAAGAACTATATTGTTCTATCAACATTAGAAAACAACATCGAACATGTTATATTACATTTAGCTACAATTGCTAACATGTTTTTTTTATAATTTACATATAGAAAAAAAAAACACTGCAGAAGATGGCAAAAGATTAGCAAAACCAGTTTTATAGTGTTAATTGGAGGGTGTTGGTGTAACTAAAGACTAAAAATTACAAACATATTTGGAAGTTTAATTTCCATCTTCTTCTATACTTATTTATTTCTATGTATCTTGAAGTGTATTAGAAAGAAAAATGAGAAAAGAGAAAACAATATGTGAGGGGTTCACATGCTACAATTCAGTGACTTCACCCTCTTGACAATTTCCCACCCATAAATACATAGTTGTTGCGCTCTTGTGTGACGATAATATTCTACAACAATCTCTTCTCGGTGACTGCAAAACAAAGAAAATCTTAGTTTTTAAATGAATATAACTTTGGTTTCTCATCTTTTTTCTTTTCAGTTTGGTCTTCAAAATTTTAGTGTATGCATGTATAAATTTATGAATCTATGTACCTTTTTCCAACGCAAAGAATCTGTTTTTTTTGTAACTACAACGGAGGTTATTTTCTCTGGTGAATTCATTCTCCATCGACAAAAAGGGGGTTTCGAGTTGTCACGATTGTAAACACCAACAACTTGTTTTGTGGTGGAGTCGTAATGAGTTTTGGTCATGTAGTAAACAAAGGGCTTCTGACATGGGTGCTTTGCAACAGGTCTTGTGTTGAAAGCATATGCAGTGTAATCAGCTCTTCTATACCAGTTGAGGAAGGTTCGTGATGGCATTTCCAATTCTCTAGGGGACAATACTCCCCTTAAGATTTGAACCACATAGCCCCATGAAACAGATATTGACCAATAATTGTGTTTGTCATAACATATTGATTGTTGCATTATGCTGCCTGAGTCCTGATTCACTGATTCCATTAGATGTCTTAAGGCTGATACTCTTGTCATCTTTGGGAATATTGGTTGCACAACATCAAGGTGGTGTAATGATACAAGTGGAGCCACTGGATGTGCCCCTAAAAGCCCTAACAAGTCTCCATACACATCATACTGCACAAGCAAAATGAAATAAATCATAACATAGTAATAATATGAACACTAGACAAAGTCACTCACCTTTTGTTTTTATGAACAACATGACTCTATCTTATAACTCATGAAAGTAAAGGCCATGCACAATTGGTCTGCTAATACTACTGTGGAATTAGTATTAATAACATCTGTAGTAGTAATAACAACAAATGTACCAAACAACAACAATGTTGTTTGATACAATATTAAAAGATGTGTCAATATCATTAGTTACCTGGTGAAAGCCAGCTTCCTTTGTTAGAGGCACACCTAGCTCTGCCATGCAAGCTTGAATTCTATCATCACTACCATATAAATCAGGATATCGTTGAATGCATTGATCTTGTATCTTTGCTAGTTCCTGGGCAAGTGGGTAGCTTATGGCAAATCCTCCCCCACCATACGCCATGGCGTATGAGAAATGCATGTTCTGAACATGGCTTTCAGATGAGCTTCCAATATAAAAAAAGTGCTTATGGTTGTATTTAGAAAGAATTCTAACCACATTATCCACCATAAACACAGTGTCATCATCCCCCATCACGAACCATCTCACATCCTTCATCCCAAGTTTCAATGTCTCAGTCACCACCCTTGATATCCTTAAAGCTGATCTTTGACCTTGCCGATTTGTATACTTAAAATTTGAAGTGTCCCCAGAGATATGAATATTAGGTAACTTCTCATTTTTTTGAGTCCTCACTGCCTGATCCAACCACACTACCCCTCTAGTTTCATTAGGTCTCCACCATATCTTAATATACTCTTTCCTAACATGCCACAAGTTTGATGAACCTGCTATCCCAAAAACAATGTGTTTAACCTCAGTTTCTTGTCTCCCAGACATTTGCTTAGGAGTTAATCTAACTACCACGGGATAATTATTATCTTTTTCCTCTTCTTTGTTTTTTTCTTCTGCATGAGCTTCAGCTTCACCATTATCATTATCATTATCATCATCATTATTATCAATAACAACCTCTCTTTGTCTTGATAATTTCTCTACTAATGGTTTTTTCTTTTCAACGCCTTCATCGGTATCTATAGTTTTTGAGGAAGTATCGTTGTAAGTACTTATCTGAAGGTTTTCTTGGGTGGCTTCCTTTAGATTGGTGGTGGAAGTGGTGCAGTCTTCTTGATCATTGCTGAAAAGGATAACGTTGGAAGAATAAAGGGTGTAGAGAACAATGGTGATTAGGATCAACCAAGTGATGATTGTTTTGGAGCCTGTGTGGAGCATGCGTTGATGGGAAGAAGAGTACATTTGGTTTTCAATTAGAATTGAGATTTTTGTTAGTATGAGATTTTCAATTTCCTTTCAGATTGAAGGACTTTCAAGCTCAGAATATTTCGGATCATAGAAACAGAAACAAGGCATCATTCTTACTATTTTGTCTTACTTTAGTGTTTCTAAGTGAAATTTGTTATGGTGAGAAGCGAAGTCGAATGCGATTTTAGTGCATATTTGGTTGACAATTGCATTATATTAGACAATACAATTTTTCTTTTGTTGTATATTGGTTAAATTCTTTATCAACATTTTCACCCTATTTGTTTTGATCTAATGGGATTTATTTAATTTAAAGTAATTAAAGATGAAAAGAAAAGTCGAAGAGCTTCTTATTTTTATTTTTTTTTATAAAAAGTAACTTAACTGTTAATCCACAAACACAAAAATAATATTTTTATAAACTATAATAATTTAATATAATAATAATATTTTTATTAATTAATACACAACCACAAACTTCATCATTTTTTTAGATTATACTCTATAAATATATGGTGAACTTTAAAGGGTAAAGTAGGAAATTAAAGACATAATTTTAATAATGTATAAATAGTGATATAAAATTTAAAAAATAGTTAGGTAAATGTTTAAAAAAATAAAAGGGTAATCTTACATGTCTTATTAGAAGATGGAAAAAAAAGTCCATATATATTACATATTTTATGACATAGTTTTAGAATTATCTTTTAAAAGAAGAAATAACATTTGGGCCAAAAAATATATAAGCATACAAGTGTTGGGTTTAGTGTTTAAAACTTCACATATGCTTTTTTAATATAAAAGAAAATATTGAATTTCCAGAAGAGCAATTCTTCTTACATCACAAGTTACCTGAAGAAAAGGAATTTAATTAAATTATATATATATATATATATATATATATATATTCAACTTGCTTAGTTAAGATGCATTGAGAATGTAATGAGTATTGTGTAATGATGTTGAGATTATTCACTTGTAGTTCAAATTTGGTCCATATTTGAGTTGACAGATTAAACAATTGTTTTGACCATTAGAAGTGTGTAAGGAAGATTAGGATTGGTGTAGATTGTTTGTTCAATCTCTTATGTTTTACTCTGTTTTTTGCAAATTTTACTTTTTAAGTGTTCAACTATCACTCCAACAACAATTCAATTGCTAAACAAATATCACTTAGGTTAAGTATTGTCTTTTCAATTAATATCATGGTTTATAGTTTATAAGAGAGATATGTTAAAACATTATTCTTTCTTCTGGAGTTTTCATTGTGTAGGTGATAGATGTACTTAAATATTTTCTCCTGAAATTCTTATTTTGCTTTAATGACAAATGATAGTTACGTAATATAGAGTGAGGATTTGAAACTTGATCACTTAAAATAAGAGTGATTAAACCAAATTTTTCCCCATAAGAACTAATATGAACTAATATGGTCAAACACTTCATATGAAATAGATTAGAATAAATTGAAAGTCCTCCTATATATAATGGAAAATTGTGTTAAAATGGTGTAGATGTATTTATTTTAGGTAGGTGTAGTTGGATCACATAATTGTGGACACGAAGAAAAAAATTATATTAGATATTTAGAGGAGTGGCTGATTTTATATAAATAGGAAATAAGAAAATAATTGGAATGAGTTTTTCTGTGTGAAATGATTGTTAGTTTTTTTTCAAAAATGATTAGTTTTTTTATTTAAATTTATTGTTGTTTTAATTGCAAACTGATGCTCACTAAAACTAAATCCAATGGGTTGATGAAGCGGAACCTCAAGTTTAATCAATTCCATATACAAAATAACTTATTCCAATCATTTTCATACTACAAGTCTCAGTATGATGTAAAGTTTTGACTAAACACGAAAATCAATTTTGTATTATAGTACAAACACAAATAACATATTTAACCCATGTAAATAGGAAATGTGGTTGATAGCTAATAAAAGAATAAAAAAGAGATATTGGAAACCTAGAAATATACAACCTAATGGAAGACAAGAAATTTCCATAATACATCCCATTGGTACATATATTTGGTCCACAGGTGGTGTGTTTTACATATAAGTTTCAATTTGTTGGGGTGAATAAGGGTGGTAGGGTGAGGGGGCCACTACATAGAAAGGGATAATGCAAAGATCTTGTCTATGTTAGATGAATTAGGAAGAGTAAGTACAAGGTGAAATGATGGTGAAGGATAGGTATATGAGAAACATAATTAACCCAAAGGGAGCCCATTATTCTGAATGGTAAAAGGTGAAAGCGATTGAATATGCTATTCCAAGGACACAAGCTCTTGGAGTTTCAACATTACCTACGTACATATGTTTGTAGCAATAGTCTAAGACTATAATAGCGACAACTTACATATGCCACACTCACCTAAATGCAACCAACCTCTCATAACATGATTCTACCACTTCACATGGCCAAGGGCCTACATTTCACATCCCCATCTCTTCTCCATCTCTCTTTCTTAGCTACCCTCCTAACTATTTAATTTATATATTTATATGCACCTCTCATCATCAACATTCAAATGTTATATTCCGACTTTAATTCGAGAGATATCATCGTTAGGGTTAATCATCATATTCGAAGTATTGTCCGTTTTGAAAGTCGATACTCTGTCACGGTTTTGTCCTTAAAAGACGTCTCAATGAATTGAGGAAGAAGAGAGTATTTAAACTGTCTTTGACCTCAACTTCTAAGTGATGTGGAACTATATTGACGATACTGAAACATAAAAAACATCGTATTAAAGAATAAAATGAGTGAAATATGTCTGATAGATAAAAAAATTTTAATCAACAAAAAAGTATATAAATAAAATATGCAGTCATTTGTATAAAAAAAAAGAGAAAAATTATTATAATATGCAACATAGGAATCCCTAAAAAAGTAACTAAAAAAACTTTATTATTCAAGATTAGGTATACCCTTCTTCCAAAAATACTCAATTAAGATATTACAATTCACATAGATTAGATATAATATATGTGCAAAAAGATATAATGATAAAAGCAGCGAAGAGAACATTAGATAATTTGGTCTTCGCATAGTCCTAATGCTAACAGCAAGTTAAAAAATTAGCTAGAATTGGGAACCCATATATGATAAAAATTACAAATTTAATCAGTTAAGGAATATTTTAAATCTTTATATAAATCTTTTTTTAATTCGTAATTCTTGGGAAATCCTTTGTGTTTTAGCTTATTCAGTGGTTTAATATTGATGTGTTGCTAACGGGCTCATTAATCTTACAAGATATATGAGTATTAAGACAAAACAAACTTGCACTGAAACTCTTCATATAAAGAAGAATTAACTTTGTAATTTTTCACAACCCCTTTTTCTTACTTTCTAACATATTTATCTGCGATTTCTAAATTCTAGCTATAAACAGAAAGGAAAATATGTTTTGTTTCCATTTTCTTTCTTTCCATATGACATACGTTTGTGTTTCTAGAACTCCCAAAATGATTGGGACATACATAGCTACTAACTAATAAGTTTTGGCCTTATGAATTTGATGGTGAAGACCACTTCAATCGCTTGCTGTCACTAATTATGGAGTAACCAGCCACGTCAAAGAAAGAATTAGGGAAACGTCAAATCTCCATTTCCTTCCTACTTTAAAGGGAAATTATTACTCTTTATGGATTATTGATGTTAATTTGTGGTTGTGAAATACCTCGTCCAACATCGACCACCATGGCATCACGTGTCCACTTTCTGTGTCTGTCATTTTGGTAGGTGGGTGGGGTTGGAACCTCTTAAGATCAAGCTCGTTTCTTATTAATTATTCACTTAACTATTGTTAAGAATTATTAGGGAAAGATATTATGGGTAGTCCGGTAACGGATGACATTAAGAAAAGATATTATGGATGGTCCATAACAGATGACATGATGGTTTTTTTTTTATCACAGTGAGGTTTTTTTTTTTGTCTTTTTACTTAAATGGGGTCTGTTTAAAAAAAATTACAAAAATGGAGTAAGTCGTGCCAATTTGACACGACTTCATATGCAGACTTTGACACATCAACCTGAATCTGCCAAATTGACACGCACAAAGTCGTGCCAAATTGACACGACTTCAAGTTGACGTGCACAAAGTCGTGCCAATTTGGCACGACTTCCACATATGAAATCATGTCAAATTGACACGACTTGTCTCATTTTTGTAATTTTTTTGAAACAAACCCCATTTTGATAAAATAGGAAAAAAATAGCTCCCCAATGGTAAAAGAACCGACATGATAAGTCCAACAAACATTCGTTAGAATGAATTAATGATTCTGATATCAATGACTCTGATACTATATTATGAAGTGGACTTTAAGTTTAACTCATTCTCATAAGTTTGCACCCACTTATATTTTGAAATACTTTAAATACTTTAGTTTTTAGTCAATATGTGAAATTAAATAAACTTTATTTTTTTTAACTTATTGTCCGCAAATTACTAGATGTTTATTCATTTTTAGGTTCTCTCTTTTTGTTTTTATCCGTTGTCATAATTTAGCTAAACCAGACACACACACCCATACAACTCTTTCCCTAGGGAGAGCATGCAAAACCAACGTGCCTGAGTGAGATAGAGCATTCATTCTCAGCTTCTTCATTCTCCTAGAGTACAAACAAATTATTCAAAAGATTCACCACTAGTTATAGCTCCTGAAAGTAACAAGATCTTGGTGTCCCAATCACTGAGGCCTTGAAAGTGATGAAGAGGGTTGTGGGAATTGGAGTATTGGGTTGAGTGGCAAAACCTTTTTGACAATGATTTAGCTCCTCTTTTCTATGCTGCATACTGTTGCTATTCTACAAAAGTCAAGCTCTCATCATTTAACCAAGTCCACTGCGTCTAACCACCTCACAATTTCAATCTTCCTGATCCACCAAGCACACCACAGAACTCGGTTTCAGGTATATATATTTTCTGGTGCCAACTTGTGTTTAAATCCTGTAAAACTTAGAAAACAAGTACTGCATATGTATATATACTAGAAAAGTTTGCAAATTCTCAGGTGCTGAAAAGCTTTGTAAGAACTGTGTTCCACATATATGCTTCTTTGGCGTCTTGAATTTCAGTTTCCTACCACTATCATTAATTTTCATTCTAGATAATTTGGTTCAATAATTTGACTTCCTTTACGTGTTGAATGGGCCTAGCCAGAAGCAGTTACCTGCTATTATTGCCATTATGTTAGAAAACAACTCTGAGGTCCCAATGATAGAAAATCATCTCATTATCAGTTGCCAAAACTGCCCTTAAAAATGTGCGGGTATTGAAATTCCTTGCAATGATGAAACACTGCAGAAAGAACACAAATGACTTGAATGAACACTTGAAATGACGAAACAAACCCTACAACTCCATTCCACTGCACCATCACTCTCCAAGGTCACCATTGCAATTACTGACTCACACGACTACCCAATTATCTTGTTCCCCGTGTGTTTTCAAGTCTTAATCCAATTTAGAACTTAATTCAGAATGTTTTCAACACAACAAAAAAATAAGCAAATGAGGAATCATTTATTGGTATATCTACATTATTACGAAGTTATATAGTAACGGATTTAATGGTTGTAGTAGCAGAGTTTCGATATATATAGCAAACTTGGAAGAGAGAGAGAGACAGAGGAGGGGTAGCGATGGAGCCGTCAGAAAAGTCGCCGAAAAAAGTATCATCAGTCAGATCATCATTTCCGAGAGATCCACGTGGCTCGCTCGAAGTGTTCAATCCAAACACTTCAACTGCAGCGAACTCGCGCGTGCGTTCACAGCCGCTTTGGAAATCGTACACGGAGTCGGAGGAATCGCGCGATGAAATCGCCGCCACGTCGTGGATGGCGATTAATCCGGCGCCGCAAGCAGAAGTGGAATGCGGCGCGGCGGCGCAGAGGGCTGCGGAGTGGGGGTTGGTGCTCCGAACCGACACCGAGACCGGCAGGCCGCAGGGCGTGGCGGCGAGGAACTCCGGCGGCGAGGAACCCAACGTTGCCAAACTTGCCGCCGCCGCTTCGTCTTCCAGGAAGAACTCTCAGAACTCCGCCAGAACCTCCGGCGACTCCTCCTCTGACGGCGGCGGCGACGTGGTGGGTGGAATTCCGAGAATTTCGGAGGACGTGATGGGGGCTTTGTCGGCTTTCCAACAAACTTTCGTGGTTTCGGATGCTACCAAACCCGATTGCCCGATCCTGTATGCCAGTGCCGGGTTCTTTAAAATGACGGGTTATACGTCCAAGGAAGTTATTGGCAGAAACTGGTATTTTTCACATAATTTAATTTCACTGCACTTTTTACAGTTTCATAAATTAGGGTCTCATAACAAATGTCTTAAACAATATCAATTAAGAAACTAAAACACGATTCAAAAAAATATCTAAAATCTACAATTATTATTATTATTATTATTTCGATTGTCATTTACTTAAGATTTGAAGAGATGATATTATAGTATATTTGTGAGTTTACTGTAGAATGTAAAAAAATTAAAGAAAAGGGCATAAAGAAAATTAAGTAAAGCATAGGGTTTTGTTTGGAATAAAAAATTGTAATAAGGATTTTACTGTGGAGTGGGGGTGCAGTCGGTTTTTACAGGGTGCAGAGACTGATTGTGGTGATGTGGCGAAGATAAGGGAAGCATTGGAAGCTGGGAAAATTTACTGCGGAAGGCTATTAAATTACAAGAAGGATGGGACACCTTTCTGGAACCTTCTCACCATTACACCCATTAAGGATGAAGATGGCAAGGTCCTCAAATTTATCGGGTAAGCTACCTTTTTTTTTGTTTAGTTTTGGATTTACATGTGTATTTTTGTGGTGTAAGTTTGTGTTATTATGAGGTTCATTTTAGTTGGTTGGGACCAAAATTGACGACTCATTTGATTGTTCATGGCACCCGTGGTCTCTGCGTCACATTTTAAGTAAAAAGAGCGTGGCCCGCGAGACCTCCATGCATTTTACCTGGACCACTTTTTTCCCAAAACTCTCATATCATCTTAACGTTCAACATTTTAATTTAATATTAGAGTGATTTATAGTCTATTTTAATGAAAATTTATTAGATTTATGGTTATTTATTATCATAGTATTATTAAATTATTTATAAATATACAAAGAGTTTTGACATAACAAATACATTGCATTGCAGATCCTATATGGACTTAAAAAATTGAATATATACATTGGTATAATCATTTTTTAATTGATTTTATAAGTTTACATTAAATTTAAAAGACATTTCACACTAATTAAGATTATGACATTTCATAATATATAAATAGGTACAAATTTCATTTTATATGTCAATTTTATAAGGTTAGGTTAGTATCATAACTATTTAAAGCATATCCTAAAAAGTGTTTGTAAGTCTTATCAAATTACCTAATAAGTGTTTGTAAGTCTTATCAAATTACCTATTGTCTGGTGAGTACAAATCTCATGTTATAAATCGATTTTATATGTTTTAGAAATATTGTATGTAAAATAAAAGAATTAGAGTGGTGTAAAAGAATGAATGTTGTTTGGGTAGGTGGTAATTTGAAATTTTGTTATTGTGATGGTGATTTGCAGAATGTTAGTGGAGGTTAGCAAGCACACGGAGGGGTTGAAGGAGAAGACTCTACGTCCCAATGGATTACCGGAATCCTTGATTCGATACGATGGTATTATATTTCAAACTCACACCTCATCATTTCTCATCTTACTTTATCCACGTATAAACATATACAATTCATAGATTTTTAAAAGAATTTAAATTTAATTGAACTTCTTATATTTTTTTTAATAAATAATTTTTCACTTATATATTATAAATTAGTTTTATATCTATTTCACTCGAAAACTTAACACACCATTTATATATAGAATATCAAACATACAAATTAAAGAAAAAGTTCAAATTTCAATTAGAAACTCTGAAAATTATTAAATCAAGATATATCACAAGCAAAAACTATATATAATAATAAATATAATACCAAGCCGAAAAAAAACTAAATAACTGATTATATATAATTTATAATGTCATATTTTATTCTAATATATATACCTATAATTCGATGAAAATAAATAAAGAAACATAATTATTGAAAAGCACATGTCCAAAAGTACATAAAGATATTATTTTACTTTTCAGAAAATAGCAGTGCATTCAAATACAACCATATTAACAATATTTGAAATATAATAAATATTTTAAATTATAATTTTGAAATTAAAATAGTGTATGAATTACTCAAAAATGATGATTTTGCGGGAGTAAATTTGTTTTAATGTCAAATAAGATATCAACAACCACCATCCTAAAATTGGCAGTATTAAAAGATGTTGTAACAAATATTAAGTTTATATTGCATGAATATTTTAAATTTATATAAACTCAAAATCATAGATTTAAATATTCATTAAATTTTACGTAGGATACAACAATAATTAATTAATGTAAGATACAGTAATGTGAATAAAAAATATATAATTTAAATTTAGACTTTCATTTGAAGTCAAGAATGACCTATATTATTCTTCAAAAGGTAAATTATGGTACTGTGAGGAAGAGTATGAACGAATGGACATTTTTTGTGAGGGGAGTAAAATATTGTTTCCTTCTAACCCACACCACCATATTTGAATCAGCATTAAATGTTGACCTTTTGTTTCCATTTTTCATGAATATGTAACATAATTTCAATTGGCATTTGCATACAGAACAAACAAAAATGGTAATAAAGATTCAACATGAACCAATTTACAATGTGAAAGTCCAAAATATGTGATTGAGCAGGCCATGCAGTAGTAGTTAATAGAATTCTCATGGTGTTTACGTAGCAGTTCTAACAGCTAGTGCATTGGATTGCCTTGTATTGCAGCACGCCAGAAAGAGAAGGCTACAAACTCAGTATCTGAGTTGTTGCAGATCATGAAGCGCCCCCGAGCACTGAGTGAATCCGCAGGCCGACCCTCCATTACAAAATCAGGATTTGCTGAGGAAGAAAAACAATCACTACATGAAGAAGAAGAAGAAGAAGAGGAGGAGGAGGAGGAGAAAGAGAAAGCAAAAAGAACATTAAGAAGAAAATCCGAGAGTGAGGCTTCATTAGGACGCAAATCAGAAGGAGGAAAAAAAATTTCCATGCAACGAATCAGTGAAGTGCCTGAAAATAAACTGAAAAACTCTCAGCGCCGTTCCTTCATGGGGTATATATTGTTATTTAATTATGTTATTAATCTCTGGTTCTATATATATGATAATAACAATTTTTTTATAAATTATGTTTCAAATAGGAATTCAGAGAGAACAGCACAAAAAATACTTATGAAACTTTATTCCAGTTTAGTGGCTAATATGGTTGCAATTGCTGTAACAATGCTGTTGTTTTCTGAGACTCCAAAACCAAATGTTGTTGTCACAGAGTTGTAATTACGACAGTTTCTTAAAACCTTCATCCATATTATAACACAATTCACTGTGATATATTTGCATGTTACAGGTTCAGGCGGAAAAGTGAGTCCAACGATGAAAGCATGGAAAATGATGTTATTGAGGATGTCAGCTCTGATAGTGAGGATGGTGAGAGGCCTGATAGTTTTGATGTAGATGACAAAGAAAAGCAGAGGGAAAAGAGAAAAGGTCTTGATCTTGCTACCACGCTTGAACGTATTGAGAAAAACTTTGTCATTACTGATCCAAGGCTTCCAGACAATCCAATAGTAAGATTCTCTGAATCATTGTACTACAGTGAAAAAGTGTTCCCCTTCTGCTTTGGATTCTTGTACTGTAGGTAAACATGTGACACTGTAAAGTTTGTACTTGGATTTTGCTTTTTCAGATCTTTGCATCAGATAGCTTCTTAGAGCTTACAGAATATAGTCGTGAAGAAATCTTGGGAAGGAATTGCAGGTATGCTTTGAATTGAATGTCATTACACGGCAAGTATACTTATGCTAAATGGAAGCTGGTGACTCAAATTTAATTCTCTCTGAAAACTTAAAAACATTGATTTACCAACATGAAATGATCAAAAAGTCATTTTATAATGTCACAATTGAGTGTGTTTACATAATATGCTATTTGGCTATTTAGGTTTCTACAAGGACCTGAAACTGATCCAGCAACAGTGAGAAAAATTAGAGAAGCAATTGACAACCAAACAGAAGTTACCGTGCAACTGATTAATTATACAAAGAGTGGTAAGCTTGTGTTGATTTTCTGCTGGGAAAACAACTTCCGTAGGCTAATTTCTTATACAGTTGGATTTATAACTATTGTATCTAATTAAGTTTCGAATGATAGGAATGTTTACTGCAAGGTATTCAATATAATAGATATAATTATAAAGAAATAAAACTACTGTTATCTCTGTTTTTCACGAATAACATTTACCTGCACAGTACTAGTCATTCAAAAAAAAAAAAGTTCACAGCATTTGCTATAGTGTTCTAGAATCCTGAATGCGTTTCTTAGCGTACAAAGGATATATAGAAATATATTTAACGTGAAGATCAATAATCTTGCGATCACTTTTCCACTTGCTATTGAAGATTTCTCTGTTTAACCCAGGAAAGAAGTTCTGGAACCTGTTTCATTTGCAACCTATGCGTGATCAGAAGGTACAGCGTATGATAGTCCTCTGAAGATGTTACATCCTTTAGATCTTGACGTACAAAGTTTGTTTTGGGTAGTAGATCGTATTCTTTTCACCTATATTTTGACATAGCAGAATACGAATGTTAGCTTTTGGCTCTTTTCCTTCTTGGTTTAACAGGGAGAAGTGCAGTATTTTATTGGTGTTCAACTAGATGGTAGTCAACATGTAGAGTGTGGGTTTATGACTCACCTTTACCGTTATCTTGGCATAAATGGGAGGTTAATTGCCACAATCAATTGCAATCAATAGGAGGTTAATTGCCGCAATCAATTGCAATCAATGGGAGGTTAATT
>Ga0123342_1002589_pt1 | contig 29893 bp, 21 predicted proteins | sample Turbeawhitnodule_FD_89960 | JGI IMG/M metagenome (GOLD analysis project Ga0123342, IMG submission 89960) | Root nodule microbial communities of legume samples collected from Mexico - Turtle bean Mexico white nodule | ecosystem: Host-associated > Plants > Roots > Nodule | place: Mexico: Nepantla... | reverse complement strand
ATTGAAAGAAAGGAGATAAAGTAATTGCTCAAGTAGGATCACTCATGGATCAAGGTAAGTGCCTATTCCTTCCTGATTGTATGGATATATGTGAGAATCATGATATGATAAGATCTGTATGTGAACACAATTGTATGTGTTCAGTTGTATGCTAATTCATGTTTTAATTTACAGTATGAACTTATTTATTTCAATATTATGGAATAGGTATCATGAATTATTATTTTTTTGTTAAATTTTTTATGTGAAGTAGGCTCTTACGAGTCTGCGAGTCGGGTTTACAGGCCTCCTACGAGTCTGAGTAGGCTCTCGAGTCTCAACCATGGTATGTTTATAAAGGTGCTACACCAAATCACCATACTTGGAAATGGTTCAAGTTTGACGGTTCTTTATGTTAGTTCAACATCTTTGTTATGTTAGTTCAACATCTTTGTTGGAGATCTCATATCAACTAAAAATTAAATATATTTTATAGTATATAAGTAGGTGAAAACCTCACTTTATAAACCAATTTTATAAGCTTGAATTAGACTTAAAGTCCAATTCTTAATAATCTTTTCCATCTCTTATCAATTCTAAATTCTAGAATTAATCTCACCTTTAACAATTTATTTGTCTCGCCAAAATCTTGTAAGTGTTAGTAAGTTTTCACTTGATAAGTATATGTTGAGTTTTACCCCTTTCATTGTCTTGTCAAATCATAAAACTCTTGTAAAGTTATCCTAGAAGGAAACTTGGGTATTAATGTTAACGGTCTCTACCTTCCCTAATCTTTTGGTATTGGCAACTCTTCAAAGATATATTCCTCTAATTCTTTTTATATGATTTCATGAGGTTGAATTTGTATTTTGTGTGATATTGAATTTGTTTTCTTTCTCTTTTAAACACTAGCATTGCCAATATGAGAGGATAGATGGCAAGGTTGGAGGAGCTCAAAGATAAGTAACTGTAATTAAGGCATGTTTCCAAGAGGTGAAGATCATTTTGAGACAAAAATTGAACTCAACATGCGTGAGATAGTTTCAGTACAATTCTTATTCAAGTTTCATACAAATGAACAATGACAAAAAAATTATTTTAGTCTTTTATCAATTGATAAGTTTTCCAGCTGGTTATGGAGTAACTAATACAATTATCCTTCTCGATGTTGGAACTGGGTATAAATAGCATAGTTAAAATGAAAAAGGCACAAAAAATTATTTGTGATCGTAAATTACTTAATATAGATTGAGTGATAAAAAAAAACTTACTATACATTGATATAGAATGGAGTCTTCCAATTCATTATGAATTTTAATATCAGAGCATTATTTCCACTATAAGAAAAATTCATTTTAACTGCCAACAAAAAGCGGGGGTTATGGGTGAAGTCTACTCAAGTTTGCATGAGGGTTGAATAATATCCTCATGCAACATCTCAGAAAGGAGTGAGGTAATAACTTCTTTGTGGTTATGCGGGTAGCGATAGGGTTTCACTTTGATAGGTGAGGTATTAGGTAATAGAGGAATATGGTGGTCATGGGGTCTTTTGGGACCCACGAGGTCTTTGAAAAATGCTTTGATATTCTTGAAGAAGCGATTGGATGGGTGAGGGTAGATTGAATAACGGGGAAGTGGGGTTATCACATTCAGTGTCTATGGGTGTAGGGAAGATGGTTTGTGGTTCCACCAATAAGACGTGTAAGGAATCAATAGAATTATTAAATAGGTAGTGACAAAATTGGTGAAAAGTGGTGGTTGATGGGGCGGGTGAAGTGGAGGCATGTAAAGTGATATGTTGGTTGTTGTGTGTAAAGGCTATACTGGGTATTGAGAAATCTGCTTGGATGGAGCCTAGTGTGCTTAGTCATTCAATGCCCAAAACAACATCTGCTCCTTCAATGGGAAGAAGGTAAAAGGGAATAATGAATGTGAATTTTTAGAGAGATATGTCCACTAATGGACAAATACCTTGGCACTTAATGAAAGCGTCATTTCCCACCATTACTGAAAGGGGTGGGCTGGGTGAGATGGCTAGGTTTAAATGGTGGGCAATGCGAGGTTGAAAAATGTTGTGAGAGTTGTCCGAGTCAATTAGGACGATAACTGGAAGGTTATGAATTAAACCTGTGAAGTTAAGGGTTTTGGGAGAAATTATACCTGTGAGGGCTTGAGGTGAAAGGTGAAAGTGGATAGTATTAATGTAATCATCAAATGAGGAAATGTCCTTTGTGGGGTCAATGTTGGGTACTGGGTCACCAAAAAGCAATAAGAAACGAGAAGTAGTGCATTTGTGACCGGGAATGAATTTTTCATCACAGTTGTAGCATAAACCTAAGGCTCTTATTTCTTGCATTTGAGATGAGGATAGACGTTTGATAGGTATAATACCTGATGGTGATGGAAGGGTAGTGGGTGTGGGGGGGTTTGTGGAAGAGGTTGTAGTGGCAGGTTGATGATAGGACTATGTGGGAAAACGGTTCTGTTTGGGTTTGGAATCTTTGAGTTTGTCTTTAATAAGCTTAGTTAGACCAATGACCTGGGCTATAGAATATGGGTTCAATATGGTTAGCTCTCTACGTATTTCAATATTCAAACCCGAAATGAAGCAATTAAGTATAGTCTCGGGAGTGAGACCCACAATACAATTGCATAATCGTTCAAACCTGACTTGGTATTTTGTGATTGAAGTGGTTTGCTAGAGTTTGAACAACTCTACTTGATGATTGATATATGTTGATGGGCCAAAACGAAGTTCAAAGGCCCTTGTGAAGGAATTCCAATCAGTGAGTAGGTTTTTATTGTGCAGCCATTTAAACTAGGATAGAGCTTCTCCCTGCATATGAAATCCCACCATGGGAAGGTGTTGGTCTGTGGGTATTTGATAGAAGGAGAAATATCGGTATGCCTGAAAAAGCCAATCTAGTGGATTGGTACCATAAAAAAAGGGTAGGGGTGGTAGGTTGTTGATGGTAGTTGTGGAAAGGAGTGGATTGGGGGTTGTTTTGGTGGAGAAAGGGTTGTTACCTGATCCAGGAGGGATGTGTAGGTAGAATGAAGGTGGTCATTTGTTGCCTCTAGGGTAGATTGTCTGCTAGAGTTGCCTCTAGCTGGCTTTGAATCAACGTGAGTTGTGCTTGAATGTTGTTGATGACCTCTTCCAGATCTTTGGAGGCTCATTTAGGAGGGATGGTAAGAGAAAGCACCAATTTTTTAGGCCTTTGCCACTGCTATACTAAACTAGAGTTAACCAAAAACCTTTTCTGCCTTCATTCATACTGCTTAGTCCCTTTCAAGGGTAAAAGAGGGTCATGGGCCTTACAATTCTTAGAGAAACAAAACATTTTAAACTGAAAAATACATAATAATAATGGCAGACTTCCCAATGAGTAACGTGGGCCTATCCTATTATAAATCATTCATCTAGTTGGGTTGCTTTTTAGGCCTTGTGCTTGTGTATGGACCCATTCTAACATACGCATTGGATTCTAAATTTGTTTCGGCTTTAGCAAATATAACTTGCCCCAATGACATTGGCAAAGCTGACCAACTATATGAGAATTAATGAAAATGTGTATTAGATCTATGTGGAGGAATAATGCACGATTCTAGAACACAAGCTTCATATACCTCTCTAGTGCCAACGTTGCTTCTTTTACCTCAACCAGAGTTCCCAGTAGAGTAACAATCTTTTTGAAACATTCTGTTCCACAATTTCAAAGGTAAACCCATGCATCGCATCCATACCTGTTTATCAACCGCTATGAATTGGTCTTCCCATGGGATGATGGTGTCAAATAAATCTTCGAATCACTCTTTATTCTCCTATTTGACCTCCTTAACACTCACTTTGTTTTCCCCATCTATAAAGCATGGAATTCGCCCAAAAATTTAACCTTTATGGAATTGTAGCCTCCTAGGATAAAACTTTCATTCAGAGATCCTACTTTGCTTAAATCCGAGACTCTCCCAATATAACACTCTTTTAGCCATTCTTTGGGTGTTTCTTCCACTTTGAAGTGTATAGCGTGTGGTCTTGCCTTGTTTTGTGATTGTGCTCTATTCCTATTCTTGACAATGTGGAAGATTGATTTGTTCCTTTTTCCCTCCACACTTTTTTAACCACTTTCTCTTCCATTGTTGACTTCTCCTTTTTGTTTATCTTTCCATTCCTTTCTTGTTTCTACTGCCCTGTTGTATTTGGGTTTCTTAACATTTAGTTTCCAATTCCCAATCCAAATTGCATCCAACTGTTTCTCCAACTCTCTAGAGTTCTGCACACCTTGAAATCTAACGAAATCGATTCTTTGTTTCTTAATGTCCAACCTCCCTCATATGAAAACATTCACCCTTCCCATCTTTAGAATTTATTTCTTTGAAATCGAAGGAGAAGTTTGAGAAGAAGAAAGTTATCCTCCTTCTATAATCCATTTGTAAATAGAGAACCCGATGTTGAAGAGAGAGAAGAAATCGTATTTTTACCACTTGTATTTCTTTTACCTTGTTCCTAAATATTAGTCACTATTTTTAGACACCTAATAAGAAGGGTTCTTCTAGTAAATTATTAATAAGTATACTCAATCCAAAATTTTATGATATTAGATTTGTAATTTTCTTATGTCTTCTTAATTATTTATTTTCATATATTCACACTTTTCCTAGAACACTTTGTACTATCACTTAGCACAAAGAAAAAGTTGCTTTTCTCGTATATTGATGTTGGATATATATATATATATATATTCTCTTTAGATTAGGCCACTATACGAATAACTTAATAGCTAAGAATGGGAAGTACAATTTAGACAATCGTTATCACATCAGAAAAGAAAAGATAATATTAAGTTAGGGAATCTCAGTGAAAGCAAAGCACACAGAGAAAAGGAGATAAGAATGTTGAAATTCTCGAACCATGCAGTGACAGACAAATAAAAACAAATGCTTCCAATTGCGGTGTCCTTTTAAAAGCAAGAAGAATCACAAGTGAGAAGGGTGAGAGAGGTCAAGAAAGCAATAGAAGAGGGTGTGCAAGATGCAACGCTTCAGCAACACAGTGATCGGATTCTTGAACTTTTTCACTCTCTTGGCATCAATACCCATCATTGGGGCTGGTCTATGGATGGCAAGGAGCACCACAACCTGTGAAAACTTTTTCCAAACCCCACTCTTGGTGATAGGGTTCGTGGTGCTTGTGATCTCCCTTGCGGGTTTCATAGGGGCATGCTTCCATGTTGCATGGGCACTCTGGGTGTACTTGTTCATCATGGTGTTCCTCATTGCTTCCCTCTTTGGTTTGACCGTTTTTGGGTTTGTTGTTGCTGGTCAGGGTGGTGGAGTGGAAGTGCCTGGTAGGGCTTACAAGGAGTACCATCTTCAACGTTATTCTCCATGGTTGAGGAATAGGATCAATGATCCTCAGTATTGGAGCACCATTAGAAGCTGCATTTTGGGCTCCAAAACATGTTCAAAGCTTGCCCTTTGGACCTCTCTTGATTACATGCAGAGGGACATGTCCCCCATTCAGGTATGCAAATTTGCAGCTTCTTTGTTGTTTAAGAGGATTTCTTATATTCTACAAACTCAATGAATTCTATAATCAAACAAATTGCTCAAATTATACAATTTTGATTAAATCACAATAATAAACATGTATTTTAATGTAAAATTGTCAAAACAACATTTTGTTAAAACAATAAAACACCTTATCTTTTTCAATCTTTTTCTGCTATATCAAATAATACTATCTGACATTTATTCACATTCTTCTTTTAATTATCTTTGTTTATTTGATGTGTTTTTTTTTTTTTGTATATTGTACATAGATAGATAGATATATTTCACTTTAAATATTGTATGTGTTTATTACTGGTATAATTCTTTGTATAAAAAAATCACTTGTTTATCTTTTATGCAATAGAGAGAACTTTATATTGTTTGAGAACATATAAGGAGAGAAGCTCGTGGATTTAAATTTTTTAAGCAAACCTTATCACAAAGTGTGTTTTTGATAGAGAAAAGTAGAGAAATTGATCTTTGGTATTATTTATTTTTCTTCTCAATTTATGTTTAAAAAATTGAATATTGATTTTTGGAAATTTCTTTAATCGAATTTTTTACTTAAATGTTTTTTTAATTTTTTTTATTTAAAGTGATTTAAGTCGATTTTCACACATAACCAATTTCATGTTATTCTCTTCTTTTACTCTCATAATCATACCAAAATAAGGAGAAATCTACTTTCTTAAAAATAATTGAAAAACCCTTCCACACTCTTCCAAAAATTTAGTTATTTTCGTCTCGTTTCTATAAAGTGAAGGGAATTTGTCTACTAAGAAGTAAGAACATAAGATGAGAGTTTAATTAATCCTCTTGAATGTTTCATTCAATTGTTTTTTAATGTATAATATTTGGTCTTTGCTCTTGTAATTGGGAAATTTAAAGGTCCAAAATGAGTCTATAAAGCAGTTTGGTTCTCTTTTCCACAAAAGAGATTCCCCTTCGAATCTTTATCAATTGCATCAAATGCGGTGAAATCAGAGACATTATATAACTATTGCACATAAAGAACAAAAAAAAAAGTACACCCTCTATTTTAAAATACTATATTTTAACACAAAACATTTCTTCACATTTTAAAGGACATTTTTTTTTTCTTTCCAAATTTACTCACGGATAAAATAATAAATATATTAATATTTTTATTACTCTGTCTATGAAATTTCTAGCTATACCATTCAATAGTTACAAGCAATGTTTTATGAAAACATGACATTTTAATCTTTCTTTTTTCTAAGTTACTTGTTTATTAATATTTTTAAACTATGTAAAAAAACCTTGAACATAAATTATTTTAGAATGAAGAGAGTACTAATTAAATATTAATTAGTTAAATAATTTAATAATACAATCCCTTTTAATTTTTTTAATCCATTCGTCGTTTAAACTTATATAAAAAAAATAAAAAAAATACATTAAAAGTAATATATCAATTAAAATATAGTTATTTTGAAAATGATTTCACGAAAAAATTGAACTTATTTTTATAGTCCAAACTAATACCCATGAGAAATAAATTAAGAAAAGTATTTAAAATCATGCATTCTAACATGCAGTCTTTGAAAAAGTTTATTAAAAACAAAATATTTGAGAGAAAATTTTATTAAAAACACACAAAAACTAAGAGAAACTTTTATTAAAAACAAAAAAGATTAAAAATTTTACCAAATAAAAGGTAACTCTCGCAATTTTGTTTTGTGATTCTCAATAATTTAACTGACAAAAGTGTATGTGAAAACGACTATGTTCAGAGAGGTGTTTCTAACATTTCTTGTAGAATAACATTGTAATGAATTTTTTTTTCTTGTTTGTTACGGGATAAACTAATTAATAGAAAAAAAATATATTAAATAAAAATAATTAATTAAATTAAATATTATTTTATATATTAAAATAATTATTAATATTTAAAATAATTTCTATTACTATTTCTAAATTGATATTTAAGTGGTTATCTAAGTTTTAATTATTAACTATTTTATATTTTAAAATCAACATTTGAAAATCTTTTAGATTAATAATAGAAATTAGTTTATAGCTAAAATTTAAGTAGTCATTTGATTATTAATTTAAAAGAATTTATTAATAACGCAGAGTGGGTGTTGTAAGCCACCAACAGCGTGCAGCTACAACGAGGAAAGTGTTACAGTGTTGCAAGATTCCGATTGCTACAAGTGGAACAACGCCCCCACACTCCTCTGCTACGACTGCGACTCTTGCAAGGCTGGTGTGCTGGAAAACATCAGAAGAGACTGGCACAACATCTCTGTTCTTAACGTTGTCGTTCTTGTGTTTCTCATAGGGATTTATTCCATCGGTTGTTGTGCCTTCAGAAACGCAAGAAGAGCTCAAACTGATTATCCACATGGTCATAACCGGATGACCAAAGTTAAACCCAGATGGGACTACTATTGGTCAGTACAATAACCTTTACTTTCTTTCACTGCTGCTTTGCAACATAACAATATTTAACACTTTATTAGGTTTTACAAAACATGTTTAATATCTAGGTTTTATTCTTCTATTTCAAATTTGTTTTACATTCACTACAAAACTTATATTCGATTAGATATTAAGATATTTCAAAACTTATGTTCGATTAGATATTAAGATATCTCATTATTTATAAGTGAGTATAAATCTCATTTTATGAGCCGGTTTTATGTGGTTGAGTTAGGTTTAAAGTCCACTTCTTAACATGGTATCAGAACCATTTTTGAGTTCATTTTAGCGAAAATTTGTTGGACCTATCGTGTCACCCGCTATCAGGTCGTTATCGGACCACCTATAACATATATCTCCATGCACAAATTGGTAATTTTGGTATGAGAAGTGTGTTAGAGATCTCACGTCGATTAGATATTAGTAACCATTTTCAAAATAATGAGGAGGATAAGAAAATGTTAGAAAAGGTTCTGGTAGTACAAAAGGAAAAATATGGATGGTCAAAAGATTGAAGAATACTTTAAGTGGAGCATCTCTAATGATTTTGTGTTGTGTGAGTATTTCTTTTGTACATAGAGCTATAGTTAAAGTTTGCATGGGAAAAAAAGGTTGGTATTAGAGGCTTTAATTATTTTCTTTGTTGGAAATGTGAATGACAGGTAAATGTTGCAGCTTTTTGTACATGTGACACCCACATGAACATGCCAATCTATCTTTTCACTGCAAACTAATGCTTTTTGTCTCTGCTTTTTCTTGCAGTTGGAGATGGTGGTATAACAAGAAGGAGGAGCTTTTTTGAATTTATATGCATGCAACCATCACTGTGTGTTCTTGGTTAATAAAAAAGAAGGCACACATTTACTTGTTTCTCAGTGAATGCTCATAGAACAGTTATTCAAAGCCTTTTGTTTTTGTACAAATCCTTTTGCTTTATCTCAAAAGATTATAACAGATATCTGCTTTCCCACTTTATTATAATTTACACATTTTTTGCTTTTTAATTTTTCAGCTCCTGTCTGTAATCTATTTTCCATTATTGAATAACTGTATTTTAAAAGTTATTTTCTCATTAATTAGTAACCTCTTTTTGCATTCGACATTTTTTTATTCCTTTAACTATTTCTTTTAATCTTAATGCTAAATATGTGTAAATTTCAATACATTATATCAATTTCAAGGCCTTTTTCAGAACAAATTTAGTCTATTTTCGAAAAAAAAAAATTCAACTTCTACATTTCAAATTTTGAGCACTACAAAAATGTTACAAAATAACTTGCAGAATATTACCTATAGAAATTTATTCAACAATTTTCTCTATCAATTTTTTTTCATAATATACAAATTTATATTTAAGTAGTGTTTTCTAACAAGGTTGGAACTAAGAGAACGATTCAAACTGTTCCGCTACTTCCTTGGTCGGTTGGTTGGTTTGCACTTTTGTTCCTCTCCAAGCAAACTCCTTACTCTCCTCTTCTCACTCTACTCCTGGCCATTTAGGTAGTCCAGACCCGGATGTTACCTACAGAAGACACTCCGACGCTCAAGTCAGATTTAGTATTCGACACTCGGTATTCTAATTACTGTATAATGACGTACCTGATTCTTGGAATCTGTGTTATTTATATTACTTTGGTGGACCTTTCTTATTGGGTCAGGTTAGAGAGCTGGGTCATGTTTAGAAGTGCATTACATAGCTCTTGATTGCTGATTAGTCTCACTAACTCTACTTAAGCGTAATTGGCTTTGTGGTGTCGATCGACATAATGACCAGGTAATGAATTATAGTCTCAGTCGTGCGGGTCCTACCAGTACACTTTCCCCCAGGCTCGAGGATGGTTAAAACGAAGAGTCTTTGTCCGAGATTGATGTGATGATTGGGCTTCTCGAGGTTGGAGGTGACGTCGGTGGCGCCAATTGTGTGATGAGATCGATGTGTTGTCTTTTGTCTCGGTCGGTTATCTTGTCTTTGGCTTATGTGTTCTTTTTCTTGATGCAGAAACGATGCATAACGAAATTCCTCAGGCGAATGACCTCCTGACGGCCTTCCGCGCATTGGCTCTGAAGAGGGGTCGAGGCAGGGGTAGCATTGACACGGTTGCTGCCAACAACCCCTAGGCTTTTGGCGCTAGTTCTTCGGCTGGTGTCGACAAGAATATGAAGAGGATGAGGGATGCAAGTATTATTGCAACTACCACTCGATTTCCGAGCGGTATCCTGACCCTTTCTCGTCATTCCTCTCCGATCAACTTGGAGTCTCCTCCACCGATTGGTGACACTGCTGGTCCATTTGTCGTGGTTGTCTTTGTCATGCAGGCTTCGAAGTCCCCCCTATCTCTTCTATGGGGTGATTTATAATTTTTAAGGGGCGTCTAGGTCGGCCTGACCCCCACTACCGAGGAGTTACTCAGTGCCAACCTCGAGGAGGACTTGCTCCATGGTGGCATTGAGATGCTGGGTCAGGGTCTAGTCATGACCCGACTTGGCGCTAATGCTCGGGGCCAACAGGTCGAGGAAATTTCACGATTGGGGCATGAGATGGTCGAGGCCTCGAGCTCCCTAAAACAATCCTTGGAGACGAACTCGACCTATAAGGGGAAGTTGGCTCGAGCGGCAGCTAAAGGTAGCCAAATTGAAGAAGGCCTTGGAGGAAGCCAAGGAAGAGAACTCGGTGTTGCGGACCGAAAAGGCTTTGGTTGAGGCTGAGCTGAACAAGACCATCAACGACATATTGGTGATATTGGGCCAAAGTTTCAATCAAGCCATCCGACAGGATCAACTGCTCTACAATGGGCTGCCACCGGCCGATGACTTCGACATTAATATGGAAGTCTCGGAGGTTGAATGGTGCCTGTTGACGAGTTGCAAGCCTTGAGGAATGCAGCACGACAACCTCCTACTGAGGATGTTGAAGATGAAGATCATCAGGTTTTAGCCTTTAGCTTTGTTTCCTTCGACTGGGATGTGACCCTTCCTTTTTATCCTCTGAGACTGAGGTGTGGCCTCCACCTTCTATCTTTCAATGAATCGATCATTTTCTGTTCATATCTATTTTTTCATAGTGTATAAGTCATAAAATGAAACTTTAATAGCTAACCGGTTGTGGTAACCAATAAATTTTGACGTGTTTATTTGAATCGTCTTTAAGGTATCGACAGAGTATGCCGGTTAAGGCTACTTCCTTGACCAAACCGAGTGTCCTAGGTGTCGGTAAGGTATGCCGGTTAAGGCTACGCCCTTGACCAAACCAAGTCTTTAGGTGTTGGTAGGGTATGTCAGTTAAGGATACTTCCATTACCAAACTGTGCTTGAGGTTTCGGAAGGGTATGATGGTTAAGGCTATTTCCTTGATCGAAACGAGTCTTGAGGTATCAGTAGGGTATACCAGTTAAGGTTACATCGCTGACTGAACCGAGTCTTCAAGGTGTCAGTACGCTATGCCGGTTACGACTGCTTCCTTGACCGATCTAAGTGTTGAGAGGTGTAATTTTAACATTTAAATGCGTATTTGAAAAAATGCCTCGTTAAAACCTTCCCGTTCGAAAAACCCTTCTTAGGAAGAAAAGGCGGTCGAGCGAGGAAAGAGTGTATAATTTTTTTGATTTTTCACTATAATAAAAATTGAGGTGTGTGACATTCCACATACTCGATACAATTTTTCCCGAAAGCCATTCTAAGTAGTACGTCCCCCAGCTGTAACTTCTCGTATCTGGAAAGGGCCTTCCCAGTTGGATGAGAACTTGTCGTCGTTCTTCCTTGCTTCACTTCTCATCCTCCAAACAAGGTCTTCTTTCTGAAAGCTTCTCGGTCGAACCTTTGTGTTGTATCGCCTAGCTGCTCGAAGTTTGCATGTCGTTTCTCATATCTTACTCATGTCCCGATGGTCGTTTATCAGGTTGAGTCCGACCAACATACTCTCTTGATTTAGAGATAAATATATAAAAGAGTTTACTCCTAAGGGTAGGCTCGCCCACCTCAACTGATATCATGGCCTCGGTGCCATAGGTTAGGTTGTAGGGTGTCTCCTATGTCGACGTTTGGGACATTCAGCGATGTGCCCACAAAGCATTTGGGACGTTTGAACCTCGGTCCACCGCCCTTTTAAAATACTGAGCCGCTTTTTCAACTCATTTAAGATGACTTTTTTTGTTGCCTCGACCTGCCCGTTGGTTTGGGGATGCTCGACCGAGCTTGTTATTGATTTTATGTTGAGGTTCTCGTAAAAGGACTTAAGTCCTCGATCAATGAATTGCCGACCATTGTTGGTGATGATAGTGCGAGGGACTCCAAATCGACACAATGCTTCTCCATACGAAGTTATGAACATTGTTGGCCGAGATGGAGGCGAGAGGCTCGACTTCAATCCATTTGGTGAAGTAGTCTACCCCGACCAAGAGGAACTAAGCTTGTCCTTTGCCTATGATGAAGGAGTTGATAATGTCCATTCCCCAGATGGCGAACGGCCACGACGATACCATGTTGTGTAGTGCTTCGGGCTTAAGATTGGACAGGGTACCGTATTCGTAACACTTGGCCCATGAGGTACGTTTAGAGATCTTATATTCGAAAAAATAGAAAAACATGTTTGAGCTCGGAACAATGTTGAGCTGGCCGCACAATATGTGAAAGGCTCGGACAAAGACCCAACTGTTTGGATGCAATTGAGTAGGGGTTACTTTCATGGTTAATAAGATTTCTTTTTCGAACGGGTGTAAGGGTAGTCAAACACTGAGCTTGGTGAATAAGGTTTCATAGAAAAAACAAAAGGGTGGTTCATCTATACAATCTTTACAAATAGGTTCGTGTGGTACACAAGGAATTATAATCACATCTTTTTCAAAACTAGTACGAATCAAGGGTTGAGCGTGGCAGAGTGTTCGAATTCTTTTCGTAGAAGTAAAAATAGACACTTCACAGATAATGTCAAGCTTGCCCAAGGATACATAGAATAATAAATCATGAACAACTTATACACAGTATATGCAATGAATGCGAACGACAAACAGTGATGATGCACAAACAAAGATGAAACAATCGAAGGCATACCTGGGGGGATGAAGTTGAAACAAAAGGGGAGATGAGAATGGATGCAGAAGTAAGAACGTTAGGTAATGATGGATGGTTGTAGAAGAATGCGAGAGGAATGGATTGAAGGTATAGGTTGGAGCACGAGCAGGGAGTGAGCGGTGGGGTGAGTGCAGAATGAAGAGGGGAATACGTGGCTAATACAAAAAATTTGTTTTGAAGGCCAGCCAGTAGAAGCGCGACACGTGGCTATCGAAAAGAGTAAGAGGCAGATGATGTGATGTGTGGCAGAAGAGTAATAAATGCGAAACTGCATCCCTATGAAGCGTAAGGGGTCAGAGGGAGATGCTTCAATTATTCTTGTACAACCTCATTAGTCTACGTTAGAGGTTGAGGGGCATGTAGAGTGATGAACCTGGACCTGACCATGTAGATTAATGGACATGGACCCGACTTAATGGATGGTTGATCATTACTTGAACTTTGACTGGACATGATGATGGCAGCCTCAATAGCCTACGTTAGAGGTTGGGGGGCATCCAGAATGATGGGCCAAGACCCAACTCATGATATAAGAATCGTGATCCGGTCCTTAATGGCAGAGAACGTTCATATGTTAAGTATCCTATGTTAATTAAACTTAATTATCTTTAATGGCTCAATGAAGGCAGAATTGAACTATGTTATATAGGATATAATCAATATATATCAGAATGAGCATCAACCAAAAGGACATATCTTTTACACACTAGTACAGAATACACTTGTCCTAAACCCTTGAAGATGTTCTAAAACTAGGTTATGCTTACATTTATATATAACAATAATAAATAAAATTCATCACTATTTTAAATGAATTCTCTTTCAAAAACATACTAATTTTATACAATATGAACACTTTTATGTCTCTTTTTCCCATACAACAAATAAGCAAAGACTAAACATACACACAACAATCCTAATAAGCATTGTGTAAGTCCAATCCATGTCACCCAAAATAAAAAAATTATTCATTTGCGCCGATTAAGCTCTCACACACCAATAACGGATTTAATTTTAATTATAAAATCATTAACATCGGTCTGTGCTCAATTATAATATACATTTATTGTTCCAATTTGTATTTGTTAGACCGATTCTACGTTTTTATTATTGTTTTGTTTTCTTTATAATTATTTGTATGAATTTCGCGTTTGTTTGACGCTAATTTTTTCATTTATCTAAGTGTCGATTATTATAAACTTAACCGACGTGATTAGCGTTCATTTTTAGACCGGTGCTTAATTATAACAGCTAATTGATGATATTTTTTAATGTTTCAAATTTTCAAAAATACTGAAAACTTCACTGCAAACTACCGTTGCTTTTATCCCACACCACACTCCACTAGCTCATATTGAAAGAAATTCAATCGATATTCCTCATAAAAATGTGTTTATATATCATCATTCAAAAATTTATATTATTATATTAACTAAGTTATATATTATTTTAAAAATTTAAAAAAATTTAATTTTTAAATTAGTTTCTACTTTTAAATTGTATCTAATTACATACCAACATTTTTTTGTCAATAAATTCATAAAATAAAAATCAACTTTAAAAGTTAAAATAACTTTTTTATCCATTCTAAACCATAAATCTTAAACTCTAACTTTAAAAAATGGAATTACGTCCCCTTTGACTAATAGTGACTTTGGATATGTCGAACAGATTCATAATTTTTCATGTGTTGTCTTTTCTCACTTCGTACACATCCCAATTCTTCCGTACTCAGCATAATAAAAAATTTGTTTGATAAAAGTCTACAAAAAAAACCATATGAATACGATCCTTTGTCCATAACTACAGAACAATCTTCTGATTCTCTGCTTATACCTTTATTTTAAGTCTACCCACAATTGAAGAAAACAAATGGGTGAAGCCAAAATCCATAAAAGATCACTGGAGGAAACACCAACCTGGGCGTTTGCAGTTGTTTGCTTTATGCTGCTTGCTATTTCAATCATCATTGAGCTTCTTATTCATGCCATTGGAAAGGTAATTACTTAATCTAGGAATCAAGCTTTTTGTTGCTCAGAAGAAACAATTCACAAAATCATATATAAAGTAGAGTTGTTATACGATAATTTCCATCAGATATGTATTTCTTCTGCTTCCAATATCGATCTTACATAACTTCAAATTGCAGTGGTTAAGAAAGAAACACAAAAGTGGTCTTTATGAGTCGTTGGAAAAGGTCAAAGGAGGTATCAGCAGCATCTTGAATTCTGGTGACTTTCACCATTGCAATTTGTGTTTTGGGGTCTAATGAACCTAACTTTGTTCTTTTCAGAGCTTATGATGCTAGGGTTCCTATCTATGCTCCTAACTGTGTTCCAAGATCCACTTTCTAAGATCTGCATATCACAAAATGCTGCATCAACATGGCATCCTTGCTCCAACCCAAAGGCCGTGAGTAATTCTAACGCAACATCTCATACCATTGATAGGAAACTTCTCCATTTGGACCCCATTCCACGACGTGTTCTAGCTGCAAAAGGTTATGACAAATGTGCAGACAAGGCAAGTTGGAAACCCCTTTTGACTAGTTTATGTGTTATCAACAAGGTGCCCATAGTTTGAAATTCTACATTGTGAAAAACACTCTCTTAACATTTATCAAAACTAATATTTTGTATCAACAATATAGGATATTAATTTCGAAAACGTTTATTTTACACTATTTTCTTGAAAAACTAACCGTTAACACTGCTCTTATGATAAGTAAGGGTATGGTGACAAAACATAATTTGATAAATGTTATGTAAATTTTGAAAAAATTGTTTATTGTTAAATGGAATGAGTTGATAGTGTTAAGTATCTATATTAAATGTTTTTAGAGTGTGTTTTTTATTTTTAGATTTTGTGGAAATATTGTTTGGAGCTAATAAGGATATTATCAGTTTTATGTTTTAAGTTTGATTATGAGTGAATAAAAGTGATTAGGAGGAGAGATTTCTCTATAAAGAATTAATCAATTTTGGATAGGTATATTCATTATTGAAAAAATCAATGAACAAGTGAATATGCATACACAGAGTTTAGATCTGTTTATATAAAGTAAAATATAGTTAAATTATATCTTTAATAACTTTTATAAAATGTAAATTTAATTAATCCAACTATTGAAGCTTATTGTATTATTTTAGTGATCGTTTATCAAAATTTTGCATAATTTAAATATTTATAGATATGTTATTATTAATAATAAATTTTTAAATATTTCGGTTAAAATTAAGGGATGTGTTAGCTTAAATAATTTTTAAAATTGCATATACATAATCTAATTAATAAAAATATAAAATTCGACGATTCAATTTATTTATAAAAAATTATTGAAGATTTAATTTGAATACTTTTTACACCTAATGTAAACGGATTTAGTCTTTAATATATATATATATATATATATATATATATATATATATATATTATTTTTTTATTTTTTTATTTTCATTTTTTCTTGACATGATTTTATATTGAATACCATGATCATATTACTAGTTTTTAATTTATTGGGAAATATTTAAAAAGTTTAATTGTATCCGATCATTGGCTAGTTCTTTCGATGAGCTTCTAACGAACAATACCTAATTGTTTTTATAATAATTCCATTATATTTTGATTTACAGGGAAAAGTTGCTTTTGTTTCAGCATATGGGGGATTCACCAGCTCCATATATTCATCTTTGTGTTAGCAATTTTTCATATCATACAATGCATTGTAACACTAGCTTTGGGAAGAACTAAGGTGCTACTCTTTTATTTTTCTCCTAAAATATATATACTCGAGTCTTTAATTGTTCTATATAAAAAAAAAGTCCTTAATATGTGTGTCTCAATTCATTGTTTCTTGAAGATGAGACGCTGGAAGAAGTGGGAAGACGAAACAAAGACAATTGAATACCAATTCTATAATGGTACGTAAGTTTAAGACTTCAAAATTTCTCGCCTTTTATGTATTAATTAAAACAATTTTGACTTAATGGGCTAGTTAGTTGGCAAAGTTGATAATGCCAAATGATTCTCAACTTCGCGTTTACAATATTGCAATATGAGACAAAACACAGCTCGTCACAAGATAAAAGTGATGTGTGGAGGTTGACTTTCTTGTACATTTGTTTATAATTTAGATATGCCATCTATTCTCACTTTTTTAATATTCTTCATGGTATTAAATGTGAGATAATATAGTCTTCTTAATATGTTAGATGTGATGTGAGATAATGTAGTGTTCTTAATATGTTAGATGTGTTTAATGTTTGGAGTCATTACTCGTGTTTATTGGTTCGGGTTATCCAATCATTTTATAAGATAAATTCAACTCAATTTAAACTATCTTACTCTTATATAGATTGGATGATGAATTTAGTATGTTTGATATTTTAGGGTTTAGAGACCCACCTTATATTTGTGTTATGGAAAAATTGTTATATTTTTTTTTTTCATATCCTAAATTAGTTTAGAATAATTTGTTATGACTTAACTTTTTAGCTGATTTAAAGTCTTGAATTAATTTATATAAATATTGTGTTTTTTTTTTTAATTATGTTGATGCTTTAAAATATAATTTTTAATAAAAAAAAAGTTTCATTACAAGAAAATCATAAAATAGAAACCAATTTTTAGAGACAAAAAATAATTAGTTACTATAGTAACTAAATTAGAGACATTTTAGAGACTAAAAAATTTTTTGTTTATAAATTAGTTTCTATTATTGTTAAATGGTTTCTAAATTGGTGTCTAATTACCAATTTAGAAACCATTTAACAATAATAGAAACTAATTTATAAACCAAAATTTTTTCAATCTCTAAAACGTTCTCTAATTTAGTCACTATAACAACTAATTATTTTTTGTCTCTAAAAAGTGGTTTCTATTTCCTGATTTTCTTGTAGTGTTTTTAAAATTTTTGGACCCAATTGAATTCAATCAGCTCAAGAGTTAGTTTGGGTTTAACGTAAAAAAAGAAGAAAAAGTCAACTTTGTGAATTAATATGAGAAGTAAAATGAAAATGCTCGAAAGTTTTTTCATGTGACCAATAGTATTGTAAATTGAGATATCCAAAACATGTTTTGTAAATTGAGAGGTAAATTTCGTAAAAAGAATCACTAAATTTTCTAACATTAACAGATTCTAAGAGGTTCAGGCTTGCAAAGGACACAACATTTGGACAAAGGCACTTGAATACTTGGAGTCAGTCATCGATTTCCTTATGGATAGTAAGGAAACATTTATTAGAAATAAATTATAAATCTCTTAAATTGGCCTTTATCTACTTTTAGATTTTGGAGTGGGTTTGTTTGTTAATTAGTGTCACGTAAAATAATTCCAATGTTCTTCTTTCTTTTTTATTACGACATGTTGGAATCAGGTTAGCTTCTTCAGACAATTCTTTGGATCGGTTAAGAAAGTCGACTATTTTGTTTTACGACATGGATTTATCATGGTAAGCTTTACTTGATTATAAACGTGTCTCTTCACCTTTTTTTGTTGTAAGAACATGTCCAATAATGTAACATTAAGATATGTGGTTTTAGGCACATGTGTCACCGAGAAGTGATTCAGGATTTGATTTCCAGAGGTATATCAAAAGATCACTTGACGAGGATTTTAAAGTTGTGGTAGGCATAAGGTATTTAGCTTTTTTGTTGCTTTGCTTTCATCATACTCATTTTTTTACTGAAATTTCTTAAACTAGTTGGAATCATAAATTTTAACTAAAAAATGGTATACATAATTGTTTAGTTTCATTGGCTCATGCATGAGACCGATGGGTTGTGAGGTCATGGGACGATGACTGAGGGGCTGTGAGGTCATGGATCGATCCAATTAATATATTATTACAGTCTGATCCAAGAAATTAATGACGATACCCGTAGAATCTTCATAAAGAATAAAGTGCAAAAATAACGGAGGTGGGGGTTACGAGAATTTATGAAGGAATTAAGTCATGAAAGAGAACAGTTACAAAGAAGGGTATGGGAAAAGTTTTGTATAAGAAATAAGGGAGGTTGAATAGAAAAGGGAACAAAAAATTGGAAACCACGGTTTTCAAATACCTTTGATGCTCTACTTAAGGGTCATTTGTCTTGGCTAGAACAATAATTAATAGAAGTAGACTTTAAGCCTAATTCAATTTTATAAAATCGATTCAGTAAGGTGATGTTTGCACCAATTTATAAATTATGAAATATTTTTATCTCTAATTGACGTGAGATTTTCAATAAAAATAACTTAATAGAAAATGTATTAGTAGGGATTAACTTAAACATAAAATTTTAATGAAGAGTGTGTTGAATACAAAGTGTACATGTTCGTGGCCTCATACCTGTTTGGACACCAACACTTTCTAGTAGGTAACTGGATATGGAAATAATAGTACCTTGAAATATTCACTCTTTATTCGGGTTTCCCCAAATGGATCTTGGCATCTAACACATAAACCCTGGTTTACATGTGACTAATTACCTGTTTATTGTTAATTTATCTGCTTATTAAACCACACTAATAACTAAAACATCAAATTTTAAATTGCAAACATTGAAAAGGGAGTCATAGATTGTGTTGCTAGTCCTATTCCTATTCCTTAAACATCAATTAAGCTCAACTATTTGTAACTTGCAGCCCAATTATTTGGTTCTTTGCGGTTCTCTTCCTGTTGACTAATACTCATGGTAAGTCAGATTCAAGTTTTCAATCCAATTTGAATGACATCATTTTAGTTATGGTTGATTGGTGTTGTGATGTTTCACTTAGTATAACATGATAGGAAAAACGCACGCAAAAGTTAACACACATAATCACGAATCAACTGCAGAAAATAAATAACACAAAATTTAACGTGGTTCGGTCGCCAACTGCAACCTACATCCATACGAACAATTGTTAGGTTTCATTATGTTCTGTTGCACACAATTACAAGTATAATGATCTCTTTAAATAGAGATTATAAAAGGGACACAATGATTAAGTCAACTCACTAAACATGGTGTCTAGTCAACCCAACTCAATTGGTCCTGGCTTCATACCCAACATAACATACATTCTCCTTAGTTCAAGTAAACGCGTGCTTCTTAACCAACAATCTTAAGCAGATTTGAGAATAAAATACAAATTCCTATGCTCTAGTTTATCCCACTGCTTGTAGTTTAACCTTTTGGTTTGATGTGAACAGGGTGGTATTCTAACTATTGGCTTCCATTCATCCCATTAATTGTAAGCTAAGATTACTCGTTTTTTTTTCTTTTCGTAGTATGCATTTCCTTTCTCGTTTTAAGGGTGTAAAACTTTAAATAACTTAGCAAATTTCACAGACAATTTTGATAGTGGGTGCTGATCTACAAATGATCATAACAAAGATGGGACTAAGGATTCAAGACAGAGGAGTAGTTATGGGTGCACCTGTGGTTGAGCCTGGAGATGACTTGTTTTGGTTCAACCGTCCACGACTCCTTCTCTTCATCATTCATCTTGTTCTTTTTCAGGTAATTTCAATATTTATTTTCCTAGTTTTTTTTTCATATATAGCATAATGTTCAAAAAATAATTACACTTTGCTTCTGTTATGTTGCAGAATGCCTTTCAATTAGCACATTTTGCATGGAGTACAGTAAGTTTATCCATCTTGATCAGTTATTCATAAACTAGTGTTTTACTGGTTTGTTAAGGTAAAAATGAGTTTAGCCTTAAGTTTTGTTACTTCACATCCAAGTTTTGATACTAACAACAAAAAACTTTGGTTTCTAATGTTAGCAAGTGTGCAACAAGCTTATTAAAATACTTAAAGTTATACTTAATCATGACTTGTTTCAAGATATAAACCATGATAAAGTGAAACAAGAGTAGACGGAACTTTGTTAGATGACCTTCACAAAGTAGAATATGAATGCTATAGTGACATGTTTATCCTTCTAGAAGTATCACACGATCCTATAAGGGTAACAAGAAGCGCCAAAAGTAGAAGAAAGTTAGCCTAGAAAATCATGTTTTTCGTAAACAACCATACTCTCTATATCTATAAAAGATTATCCTTATGGTATGAAATGAGTGTGTTTCAAGACAAGGAGTATAGAGTATAAGATTCACTAAATAAAAAAACAAAATAATAAAGTTTGTTGGAAGTTGTTGTTGTGTATTGTTCTCGCCGATTGACTCGCTCGCCGGTTGACTCTAACGACGATCTTACACCTGCCTGTCTCTTCCCGGATTTGCGCTTTTCTGGATCGAAGCACTCTATACCTACAAAGACAAAGGGGGCGCCTTGGCGGCCGTTTGCATTCCGACGCTCAAGTCAATATTGGGGCAGAGAGACAATATGTGTGTGTAATAATTCTAAACTTAGAAACTGCGTACCTCCTTAGGGATTTTAAAACCCCTTATATATGTTGTAACTAGGGTTCCTAAGGAACGTCCCTACGCCACTATTACACAGTCTTAGCGTAATCTAGCATGTAGGACTGCCTTTAACTGGAGTGCAACGACTAATAGAATGGTCACCAAGGTATCAACTCCCCGGGGCCCCCTGTTCTTTGGGTGCTTTTATTGATAACTGATATGTTCTTCTGGGACCCAACTCTCGTGGCCCACATTTGTTGTACCGATGTCCGAGTACTCATCGGTCTCACTCTGTATGCCTGACGACTCTTCGGCCTTCCTTTGTGATCGATGTCTGATGACTGGTCGACACTTCCTGGTGGTCGACGTCTGACGACTGATCGACACACCAACTTATACCACTTGTGGGACCCAACTTACGTGGCTCACCATTACTTCCGGTCCTCGAGTTCGACGCTTGGTCAGTACACATGTATGATTGCAAGAATTGTAAAGAAAGCAAAGTAAAGAATTGTTGATTCAATTGAAAAAATTGGGATTGAGAGGTTCATCCTTCTTACTCTTTTGTATTTTAAAAAAACATAATAATATTATATCCTCTGATTGATGTTGATATTCATATAAAATTCATTTATATCTATTTTTCGCATATAAAATTATTAAAAGAGTCTCTTAAATATCGATTGCTCACATACTTATAAAAACTTTTTATCATTACGATTAAATGTTGATAGCAATTAACATTTCAAATTTATTTATAACATTCAAATATGTTAAGAATTATCATTTAGGTCAGAAACTTAGAAGTACTTTTCGGTCAAATCTAAGGATCAAAATCATGGTAAACAAGTCTTATGAGTAAAATGACAGTACCAATCATCAATCAAGAAAAAATATTATATTTAAATATCACCTCAATACATAAGAGTTAGAACATATTACTCACAATCTCAAAGGGTAGAATTAGCTAATCATGTTGGCAATTACAAGCATGGAAAACAAGAAAAGAAGATCTTGACGGCAGCCTCCTCTAGGGTTTTCTATCACCTTCTATTCTCCCAATTTTATGTCTAGGGTTGTACCTCGTGCCTCATATTTAACTTAGTTGGACTTAGGCTAAGTGACTTCTCGCCTGGGCGTGATCGGGCTCACCTGGCGAGTTGGACGAAAACAGGCACAACGTCTCTGAAGTGATCTCACCTAGGCGTGATTGAGCTTGCTTGGGAAAGATCCTTTGAAAGTTCCTGGCTTAGACGAGCTTGGGTGAGTGTTGGAGCGTCCAACTTTCCCTTTTTATCTTTGTACATTCTCTTTTTGCCCTTTCATCTCCATTTTTCCCTAGAATCCTAAAATTAACACAAATTTGGGAATAAACCTTTCTTATGCATATTAATATCACAAAATATGTAAAAATGTTTAAATTCATAAATTAGGGGTTATATTATAGTTATTTTATCCATTAATATCCATAAGTGCTTGTATTTTAATATGAAATATTACTGAAATATTGCACTTATCAACTATCAGTTATAACTTTTGGTCTAGTGATAAGTACTCGATCCAACAATTAGTATTAGAGCCAAAGCTATAAGTTCAATTCCCAACGGGATCATTGTTGAGGGTAGATTGTTGCAAGTGACATCAATTGTCCTGTGACATAAGTTAGGTGAACTGAGTCACAATTGAATCATGACACTAGGGATGCTACACTCTTAAGTAGGAAAAGTTTTACTCTAACTACTTGTAATAAATTTTGGTCTAGTGGTAAGACTTTGATCCAACATCAAGTACCAACTATAAACATGCGAAACACCTTTTTGGTATTGTCAGTGACATAAAGTCAATTGCATAAATAAAACACTATGTTTCAGCCACCTCAAAGCACCTCGTGTTAAGAGAATATCAACAAATAAACATAACCCTCAGAGAAAGATTTGACAAGCAACGAATCCTATGCATATGCTTCAATAATCTTTTTTGGACATCTACATAAAGAAAAAACCTTATGCAAGTATGTGGGTGTGAGAATAAGAAGAGGAGAAGTCTCGAGAAACATCAACAACGTCATATGCATGTGATAATAATGCTAAAAGCCTCAAGTACAAGAACAATACGTCGTCTTCTAGACGACTAAGTTATAAAGAGAAATATAAATGCAAATCCTTCTCTTGTATGTGATGTAATTCTCAAAAAGAAAAAAGAACATATATTCTATATACACTCTAGTGAATATGAATCTTGGAAACAAAAAAACTCTATTGTTGTATACTCTAGAGAAACTTTGTGTACTTAACTCAGAGAGGTGTTGTCTACTTGGTGTTAAACTCAAAGGTAGTTTAGTTGATAACATGAAGAGACTTTGTGTAGAGAGACCTTGTGTACTTGACTAGTTAGGAGTGACTTTATGTATTCATAACAATGATAATACTTGTAATTTATCATTAGAGGAACTCATTGCTAATAGCTTTGGAGAGTTAGATGTAGTACTAATATAAATTTTGTATTATTGATGTACTTTGATTACTTGTGCCTTTTTTTGTTGGCTATCCTCTTCTAATTTATTTTTGAAAAAAATATTTACTAAACATTAGACAATGCCCTAACTTGTAATTTAATTAATGGTTCAAATTGCTAATTAGAACAACATTGAAGAAAATGTTAATTAAGTTTAAGGCTAAAGAACACACTTCCATGTTGATTTTATGCAATTACTAGATCGAAATGTTTTGTGGTGGATTAAAAAATAAACTAACTTCAAGAATATGTTAGCATTTTGACTTGTCAAATCATATGACAAATCTTTGTTCTTGGAGTTTGGAGGACTTTGAATATAGCTATTAGCCACTACCTATACCATGTTCTTAAATCTAATTCTATAACATGTACAACAAAGATTGAAAATTTGAATGTTATATGAAGAAATTTGATACCATACCACTACCAGAAACTTATGCGAACACTATAATTAAGTTATTTGCTTAATATACCTGATACCTTCATAACTTAAACAACTTCAGAAGAGCTATAGCACATTCTTAGCGAAAGGATTACAATTACTATGTGGAGTTTAGATAGATAGAAGAAAGAAAGAAAGTTTTTAACTTTTCCTAATTTTTTCTATTTTAGTATGAATTCTCCATAGAATCTTGCTTCCACAAAACAACTGCAGAGAATGTGGTTAGACTTACAATGGGGTAAGTCAATTTCTGCTAACCAAAACTTACAAAAACCAATACATACATACATGCGAAGGTAATTAATAGTTGTATTATGTGTCACTGAAGATAAATTGGTAATTCAAATTTGCAGGGTTGTAACACAAGTTCTATGCAGCTATGTGACTTTGCCTCTTTATGCTCTAGTTACACAGGTCAAATACTGCAAAAATAATCTCATTAGATTTTTCTGTTACCATACTATCTATAATCCACCACTGATTTCATTATCTTTATATTACAGATGGGTTCAACCTTGAAACCAACCATTTTCAATGATAGAGTAGCAGCAGCATTGAAGAAATGGCATCATACTTCCAAAAAACATCTCAAACACAGCCAACACTCTGAGGCTAAAAAATCAATACCATTCTCCAGCACATTATCAAGCCCAATATTTGGCATGTCTCCCATTCACCTGCTGCATAGACACCCTGTTGGAAGAAGTGACAGTGCACAAACTTCTCCAAGGACCTCCCTCTATGAAAATCAACAATGTGATGTGCAAGGTGAATCTTCCGTAAGCAACCATCCAGGAACAAATGAGACCCAAATGCAAGTTTTGGGTTCTCCTCAAACAACATAATTTCATTTTAGTACAAAACATGAAATCTACATTGGTTCGTCAGAATTTTCATTTGAGAAGCGATACACCAAAAGGGGTTAGTTGTAGACAATGTTGCTAACAAGTTTACCTATACACTTTCAGTTCATCTCAAATAAATATACTGAGGATTAAGGTATTGAACGATAATTTTATCATTTAGTTCAAAAACATTAAAACAAACTGGTTATCTATATTAATCCAAAGTACTTTATAAGTTCCTTTAATTTAACTAGAAATAAATATTATTTCTTCATTGTTTTTTGTTGTTTCGTCACTTGTGCTACAATTCCACCGTTTAAAATCGAAATCCACTGTTTATATTTGTTGTTCTTCATTTCTACCATTTGATTTTGTTCATTCACATTTTAGTTCAAAGTTTTCACCATTTAATCCTTGTTTTAATAAGTTATTTTCAATTTTAAAACATTTAATATTCTTCTCCTAGATTTTAATCGGTCAAAAACAATTAAAAAAAACTCTATTGTTCCAACAATGTTCATAAACTTCTTAAGTGTTTGTGCATGTTCTTGTTATTTTTCTGTTGTAATTTTGTGTTCCCTTGGTTAATTATTCATTTAAATCGGTCAAAGTGGGTACATAGGTGTTAATTTTTTTTGTTTTGAATACTTTCATGTAATGTCTAACTTCATGTTCATTGCTTAATTGTTCATTGATTTCAGTTTTCAACCTAGTTCATCAAGTGTTTTTTCATATGCCTCTTAGAATGCACACTAAATGTTTGTGATGTTGTTTACATTTGAAAACAATAGTATAAACATTGTGCCTTTTCAATTTTATGATCATTGAGTCTCTGAATTACTATTTGTTCATTAGTAATAATCTCATCAATTTCATTGTATCTTGCAGTATTGTTCCTCAATTTCTTAGGTTTCTTCCTTTTTCAAGATTTATCTATTTCTTTATCTAGTTTCAAAATTTTATTCATGAAATTTTGTGTAGGAGATCTTTAATATGTTATTGATTTCTAGTTAAAAAGGCACTTTCAAAAGTAAATAGTGGCAGCATTTTTGGTTTGCGCTGTAGCTGTGCCTAGATCAGCAACTGGTGCGGCTTGTGCAGATTGGGAGTGTTTCTTGGGGTGGGTGTGTTGTTTGTGCGCCAGCTTTCAAGCACTGCAGTTTTCTTTAGCAGTTTGGTGTATAAGCGGCATGGAATTACGTGGTGTGTGTGTCTTCATGAGGCGTGGATTGTTTCCAGTTTCACAGTTATTGCAGGGGTCACGTTAAATTTGTGCTTTCAACGGGTACAAATAATTTTGAATTTCAAATTCTTTGAGAATGTCATTAAGGATCAAGGTTTTTTTTCAAATACAAATATTTTTTATGCAAGTTAATAAGAAAGGAAGATTTTTGTGCAAGTATTGAATAATGTTTATATCATTCCTCTCTTACAATTGTCAGCTTCCGTGTATAATAATAGTGAACAAATTGAAGTTTAAATTCCTGAAGATGTTTATCTTGTTCGTCTTGAAGAGTGCAAAAATTACCTTCTTAGTAGGATTATTCTATTTAAAGGTAATAAACCTCTAACTCATTTAGATTTTTTTCTAAAAATTTAATATTGTTTGGAATTAGTTAGGCTCATGGAGGACTATTTTCCTTGAAAAAAGATTTTATGAATTTGCTTTTGATTCCCTTGAGGATATAAGGAGAGCCCTTGTTGGAGGGTCTTGGGAATCTCAATTCAAAGTTTCTGAGATTTTTTGCTTGCACTAAAGATTTTGTCCCTACTTCCTTGAAACTTACCAAAACCCAATTTTGGGTTAGGATTCATGGTCTCTCTTGGGGAGTATTGGCGGCCAGAAGTTATTTTTTATATTGCTAGAGGGGTTGGTACTCTCCTAACCCTTGATCATTACACAATGAATAAATCTAGATGATTTTTTAGTTGATATTGACATATTATCAAATTTTCCAAATCAAATTTTGGTGGAAAGGTCTGGTTTTGCTTTCATTGTAGATATTGAAATGAGAAGCTGCCTCCATTTTTCTCCTCATACAAATAATTGGTCATGATTTATCTAAATGTAGGAGACAGGTGGAGACCAATACAAGTAAAATTGTTTTGCCTAAACCTGTAGTTGTTAAATATAAGCTTGTTGTTGCTCAATCCAATGAAGCTGGCATCTCTAATAACCAACAAGAATATTTTTTGTAGCTCTTGTTGTTACTATTCGTGTTTAGAAAGTCAATAAGACTTTGTTGTTTAGAAAGTCAATAAGAACTTATTTGTTGTTATTAACCCTATTAATGATATTAGGACTGGATCCAAATCTCAGGATGATATTTTTGTTGATATGTCCTTGTTAGAAAATGTTAACAAGTCAAAAGCCTTTTGTTTACCGTTTGACCCTTGGGTCTTGAGAGACCCATGCAAAGTGCCAATAGAGGCTAGGACAACTGTGATAGGAGTGGTTTTCAATCATGGTCATCGAAGAAGACTCAATCTCCAAGGCATCACCTTGGACAGAGAATGAGTCAGAATGACTCGATAAAGAGTTTACCCCAATAGGGTCAACTTTCTTATTCATTAAAGGATTATCCCTACTAGAGGAAAAAGAAAAAGAAGATGAAGAAGAAGAAGTCATTAAGACACCTAGAAAAAGAAGAGCTTTTACGTGGAAGAAAATAACAATTAAGAAGCAAACAAAAGTATCACCATAAGCACAGAAGAGAATGAATGAAGGTGAAAGGTCAAAGAATGTATTTGTATAGGTGAATAAGTTGGTATCGCAAAAATCTTTATTGAGCGAGAAAATGGGTCTCGAAGAAGTTTCTCGAAACATAAAGTATCATTTGAAACAACATATCCCTCTATGCCAAAATGCCAAAAAGGAGAAGTCATTTCGGTTAAGGATAATGTAACATTTCATTGCAACCTTAAATGAAACGTCAGTTGTTAATCTAACACGGTCTCCTTTGGAAACACATCTCTCATTATTATGTTTAAAAATCCCTCATTAATGTGTATGGGATTTCATTCTCCTTATTACCTATTTATTGTAACTATTAATAATCACTCATTAACGAGGATTGGGATATTATTATGCTTTAATTACATTATGCTCGGACAATCGAGCCACGAACACTTATCAAACCTAGTCCAGGATAAATTAAAAGTACTCAAAATATATAATCGAATTTCAGAACTTGGGAGTTTGTGTATTGTCTAGTAGTAAGAATCTAGGAGCAATTGTTATACACCCACGACATGACACATAATCACCTGAGTTACTATACATATTGTACATACTGGAAAGTAACTAACCCACCTTTTTGTGGAACTCGACACGAATATGCGATAACCGCATTAGGTACTTATAATCATATTAGTTACTCGACATATTATACTAACCATCAAGACTTATAAAGATCATCTTAAGTAGTATTCTCATTTCACTTAATACTTTTCATTTACTCACTATTCAAATATCTTTTTACTCTTACTAACTTAAACCGTCTAAAAAAATTTTATAGCTACACTTTCACTCTGATCTTCATCATCGTCTTCATTAAAACTTAGCAATTATTCAAGAAAAAGATTAACCAATCCAAAAAAATTTGGATTATCACCTCGAACGACTTACCATTTTCAATAAAACAATATTAAACATTTTACTATAAATTAAAACTATTCTATTAGTCATTTTCGATAAAAAATAATATTAAACATTTTACTATAAATGAAAATTATTCTATTTATTTATGTAGAAACTTGTTTAAAAAGCTTTAAGTTAATTTGTTTAAAAATATATTTCTTTATTTATATAAATTAAATTTAGCTTATATTTTTTTTAAAAGTATTTGGGAAAAAATTTCAAAATTTAGCTTATATATTTTAAAAAAAATTCTCCCTCCCCTTCTGCATACCTAAGCCGTCTTTCCCTAGGTGGCTTTTGGCTCAAAATTAGTTTCAGCATGGAATTGAATATAGCAGTCAACCATTTAGTATACATAGAACCCTAATTTGAATGTCACTTTCTTTAACATCAATTCCTTTCACAGAGGGGACAAATTTTGCCTCTTCCACCATATTATATCATTTGCTAAAAAGGATCAGAATCAGAGATGCAGATTCCTGATAAACTTCCAACTGCACAATTACCATCTTAATATAACCATTAAAAAAATATACAGCTATATAAAAATAAAAATAAAAATAAAACTTGAATATTGTTTTAATTCCTGAAAAAAATAAGTGAGTTTTGATTTCAATTTTAATAAAATAATATGTTTACTTTCATACTCTAAAATTTAAATTGATTTGTATCTTTTAAAATGAGAGAATTTTAATTTTAAGACGCTAATTTTAATTCTTATAAAAATTATTTCTATAATTTTCATTGAAAATTCCTATTTGTGGTGTTTTAATAAATAGAGGATGATACTTATAATTAAGATTTTTAAATTTATTAAAATATTATATCACAAATACTAATACATATTACCTAAAATTACTTCACATTTAATTTACAATAAATAATTACGAGAGTCACACATGCTTAAAAAATATAATTTAAATTGTCAATTTTAAGGAGTTAAAAAGCAAAAGCAATCCGTTCATTTCGGAAGAACTAAAAGTGTATTTAAATTGAAATCAAACTTTGAAAGTTATATATATATATATATATATATATATATATATATATATATATATATATATATATAT
>Ga0123342_1002588_pt1 | contig 29897 bp, 28 predicted proteins | sample Turbeawhitnodule_FD_89960 | JGI IMG/M metagenome (GOLD analysis project Ga0123342, IMG submission 89960) | Root nodule microbial communities of legume samples collected from Mexico - Turtle bean Mexico white nodule | ecosystem: Host-associated > Plants > Roots > Nodule | place: Mexico: Nepantla... | reverse complement strand
CATTCCTGGATGTAAACTGAGTTTGCTTTTATGACCTTCAGATAACACTGTTTGCTTTAGTTCATTATCCTCTGGTATGCATATTCTATTTTTGAATCTCAAAATACCATCCACTCCTAAAGACAAGTCTTTAGCTTTTTCAGTATTTAATAAGTCCATAATGTTCTTCAATTTTGAATCTTCCAACTGCTTCTCCTTCACCTTCTCTAGAAATTCATTAGTTATAACAATTGTATTACAACTAATGCAATTTGAAGACATGGAAACCTCCAAATTCATACACCTGAAATCTTCCATCAATGCTAGCTCTCTAATCATAAGCGACGACATTAGTATTTTTTTTTACGACTCAACGCATCTGCAACAACATTTGCCTTCCCAAGACGGTATATTAGTTGGAAATCATAGTCCTTAAAAATTCGATCCATCTTCTCTGCCTCATATTAAGCTCCTTCTGATCAAACAAATACCTTAAGCTTTTATGATCACTAAACACATCAAAACTAACTCCATAAAGAAAATGTCTCCATATTTTTAAAGCAAAGACAACTACTGCTAATTCTAGATCATGAGTTGGATAGTTTCTTTCATGCACCTTTAACTGACGAGAAGCGTAAGCAACAAATTTCTTATTCTGCATCAGAACACAACCCAATCCCTGATAGGAAGCATCACAGAAAACTTCAAAAGACTTATTGGTATCAGGGATTGTCAATACAGGAGCATTAGTCAACCTTCTTTTCAACTCTTCAAAGCTTATCTCACATTGTTCAGTCCATGCAAAAGGATGATCCTTTCTAGTCAATTGGGTCAAAGGAGCCACTATTTTAGAAAATCCTTTTATAAATCTCCTATAATTCCTGCTAACCCGACAAAGCTTCTAATTTCTGTAACTGTTTTAGGACGCTCCCACTGAAGTACAACCTCCACTTTAGAAGGATTTACTGATATTCTCTGTGCAAAGATTACATGTCTTAAAAAAATGTATTTCTGACATCCAGAAGTCACATTTTGAAAGTTTAGCATATAACTGTTTTTCTCTCAAAATGTTCAGGACGGTTCTAAGATGTTCTGCATGTTCTTCCCTTGTACAAGAATAGATCAAGATGTCATCTATGAACACTACCACAAACTTATCAAGAAAAGGTCTGAATATTCGATTCATATAATCCATGAAAATAGTTGGAGCATTGGTCACACCAAATGGCATAACCAGAAATTCATAGTGACCATACCTTGATCTAAAAGCAGTCTTCTGAACATCTTCCGCTCTCACTAAAATTTGGTGATAACCTGAGCGCAGATCTATTTTAGGAAAGACAACTACTCCATGCAACTGATCCATCAGATCGTCAATTCTAGGAAGAGGATATTTATTCTTTATTGTTAACTTGTTTAATTGTCTATAATCTATGAATAAACATGATGAACCCTCATTCTTCTTCACTAATAGCACCGGAGCTCCCCATGGAGAAACACTAGGTCGAATGAATTGTTTCTCCAATAAGTCTTCTAGTTGTTTCTTCAATTTAGCTAACTCTGCCGGTGCCATTCAGTATGGAGAAATTGACATTGGGCCTGCTCCAGGAATCAAGTCAATTGCAAACTTTATCTCTCTCTTTGGTGGAAGACCAGAAATCTCATCAAGGAATACATCCATAAACTCCTGAACTACAAACATATCTTTTTGTACTTTATCAGTAACTATAGAACAAGCCAAGAGCATAAAACATTCTGCACCTTCTTGTATCTCTCTCTCAAACTGATGAGTTGAGATAACTTGCATTCTTTCTAATTGGGAAAGAAAATTAGGAGAGAAGGGAGAGATGAGAATATGGAGAGAGAGAGAGAGAAAAAAAAAGAAAAATGAAAGGCACTGTTGGGGGGTCGTGGCTCTGCTTCTTATCTTTTTACGCTGTTACAGTTTTTCATTTATAATAAAAAAATGAGCATGCACAAATATTTTCACTAGTAAAAAATAATAAAAATATATACAAACTTACATTTTTTTCAAAACTTTTTTAACTTCTTCTATAAGAAGATTCTTTAAAATGATAAAATGAGCCGAAACCATTTTCTCAATTCATTTTCCAGATTCAGCTTCATAAATTAGTTCAAATATTTTATACTATTTAACCAACCATGAAATCTTCAACCAACACAACTTAACTTATTATCTTATCGATATATGGAAATATATGGAAAGTCAACTCATTTGCCTTGATTATCAAATTAATTTCAAATAAAAAGATTAGATAAGGTATGCAAATAACTATAATCAATTATGCAAGGTTGTGACAGGATAAAAAAAAAATCACAAACTCCCCTTCAACGGTGTTTTTTTATTCTTCTTTCTTTCTCTAACTCTACAATTCTCTCCTTTCTCTCTTTGTTTCTCACTCCATACATCATCTATTTTAGATTTTTATCACACCATATTGTAGCTAAGGAGTTAAGGAACATTTCTACTAATCAGATTTTCAAACAAAGTTCATTTTGCTCTAAAGATCCTTTATTATTTGTTTTTCCTTAGGATTTAGTCATCAATCTTGATGGGGTCAGTTGAGAAAAGTAATTCTCTCAACTTATTCTACTATATACTAAATTTATGTTTTGTTTGGATAATTTGCATTAAGCCCTTATATCTTGATGTTTATCCACTAAGGAGATACAATTATAGAGGTTGCTTGGAAAACAAACAATTAAGGTAAGGAAAACTAACTTTACCTTTCAATAGTACTCTAGGCAAGAAGATCTGAAAGATCTAAATATGGAGGGACATTGTCCCAAGTTTCAATTTCTCTTACAAGAATGTTATTTGATAAAATTATTTGATTTTATATTGTGTGAACATGTATAAATATTAGATTTTGATATTTTAAAAGTTAAATATTGTTTTTTATATTGGAAAGGTTCTTGAATGTTATGAATTTTCAAATGTTATGTAATTGAATGATATGTATTATATATGAATGATGAAAATTGTATGAAATTGATGTCCTACATTTGAGATAATGTATGGGTTATTGTTTGATGGTACATTGAATATGAAAAGCCTATGTTTAATCGAGATTCTCTAACTTCACTGATGATCTAAGTCATATAGACTAAGATATTAGGTGGTGAGAAGCGGATGAGGGAGTTCATACACACCGGGTCCCGCGGTAAACACTCGGTATTTGATGTTTGAACTTATCATGATCCTTGATGTATGTATTAGATGTTAGTCTCTGGTAGGAGCATACTTAATGAGTCTTCTGGAAGACACGATGGATTGAAATAAAATCAAATGATTGTGATTGAAAATAGATCCATGTGTGGTCTATATGAATGATGTAATTGATATTGAAATTTTGTATGATAACATTTAAAGAAATGTGTATAATTGATTAGTTTGATTATTATTTTTTTCATGAATTAAGTATGTTATCAAATTTCTTTTCATTAGCTTACCCTTGATTTTTTTTTTTTTTGTTGTAAATTACGATGATGACTATCCTACGTATACGAACAACTGATTTACAAGTGTTTGAAGGTCTCGAGGATTTTAAGATGTTGTTTTGAAACTATTTTATAAATATTTTTATTTTTATAAACTCTAATCACTGTAATAGTTAGATTTATTTTTGGATTCTTAGAAAGGTGACATAACTACAATCTATTTTAAAGTATTTTGTAAAAAATATTTTTAAAAAATAATATAAAAATATTTTTAAAAATATAAATCTAAATTTAAATAAAAGATTATTCTAAAGTTTTAATAAATAACAAATTATATTTCATAATAAAAATATATTAAATAAATAAATTTATAAAATATCAAAATTAAAAATAATAAAACTTATTTTAATTATTACTTTAACATTTTTATTTTAAATATTTTATTTGGTTATAATAATAATTTAAATATAATAATATTAAAATATAATATTTTGTATTAAAATATAATCGATTAAGTTAAAAAACTTAACCGGTTATATATCCATTTTAAAACAAAATTAAAATATATTACAAAAGAATTGGGGTGGCTCATAGTTTCCTTCAAATTTCATTTCATCAGGGAAGAAAGTTTTTTCACTAATTGAAGTTGAATTTTGAAATTTTAGACTTTAAAATTTAGGATTTAGGATTTAAAATTTAGTTTTAATTTTTTCATACTAAATTGTCTCGATTTTATAAATTTATCTTAAGAATGTAAATCGTTGTCTTTCTCCACCTCAAAACAAACCAACATGATATATTAAAAAATAAATAATTTCGCACTAACTAAAAACATTATTTAATATAATTTAATTTCACTAATTTTAATTACGAATAACTTATTATTTAAAATGTTTTTCTTTCTTTTTATTTTGATGTAAAGACCAAAATAAGTTTTGTTTCTTTTAACAAAGATTTTTCTTTGGAAAAGTTTTTTTTTTCCACTCAAATAGTAAACAAACGTTTACTTGACCATAATTATAATAATATAATAACATTTTAAATTAAAAACTAAATAAATATAATTAAAATAATGAAAACTCGATATTATTAAAATAGTGTCAATTTTTTTAATAATATATTTTTATATGATTGTTGAGGTGTTAGTATAAGTGAAATGTGAAATTGTATAATAATATCTAGGAAGTTCTTCAGAATGAGATAGAACACGTTTTAACAATTGATATACTTTAATGGATTAGGTTTAATAATTAAACTCTCTTGTCTTTTATAATAATATAAAACATACCTCAACCATATAATAATACAAAGCACACCTCAATCATATAATAATACAAACCCCACCTTAATATAATAGTACAAAACCCACCTCAAACATATAATAATACAAAACCCGGACACTTTCATTAATTTCTTGACTAATCTAACCCTAAATATGCGGGATTATTACTTCATAAAATAATATATTATTATTATTATTAATGAACCATCAATCTTTAGTTTAACTTATTTTAATTCTAACCCGAAAACACACTTAACCAAAAGAGCTTGTAATAAAAATACTTCACTTTATCATTTCTATAACAAGTTAAAAACTGAAATAATTTTACTGAAAGATATGAGGTTATAGTTCAAATATAAATCATGCTCAAGATAATTTATTATCTTCTGAACAAAAGCATGTTGTTTTATAATCAATAAGTAAAAATAAAATATTAACTACGATTTATTATTATGGGTAGCTCGTGGCACAAATTAATTATTATGAAATAATTAATACGGACTTGCTACTATTTCTAGTAGTAAGAAGTGGACTTGCTACTATTTCATATTCGATTTCCATGGGCGTACTTAATTTTCTTAACATTGTTCCTACTCAATTCCATCTTAACGGTTGGACTTCAATACAAGCTTTTAGCTTCTTGCGTAAATTGTTATCACTTTCCTCTAATCCCAAATCTTTTTTGTATTACTATAGCTCTCGGCCTGGCAAACAACCAGGTTGGTTGTCTTTAATTAGTAAACCTAGGATTTGCTTTCTTAAGCCCTTTACCTCTTCAATAAGGACTTTAAAGGGGTTTTTTTTTCAAGATTTTAATAGAAGAAGAAGGAAAGAAATATTTCTTTGATGCTGATACCCCAAAATTTCCTTTCTATTGGACTGACCAACCTCTAAAGTTTAACTCCTAGTCATACCACTCAATGGATGCTGTTGATCGGCGTGTAATTGAAGTTTTCAGTCACTTCTCTTACCAGATTCCCACTCGCGCTTTGTTACGATTATACACTTCAAAAACTCCTCGAAAGATTTCATTGGTATGTATTTGTTCACATTTTTGCTTTATATCAAGAGATTTTTAACTTTGCTAAATGTTTTATTGACTTTCAGATTTGATGGCGGCTACTAATCCGAAAGTGCGGTCTTACTTCTCCAAACTTTTGAGCAAGGCAGGTGATGCAACTCCTCGTCATGAACCTATTGTTGACGATGCATTGGAAGTAGAAGTTGTTGAACCTATCTCTCGGGTTGAGCGATTGAGCCTTTGAATGATGATCGTGCTGTAGGTCCTTCAAAGAAAAACAAGAAAAGAGATCGAGGTTGCAAGAGATCTCATTCATCTTCTCGGCGTCATCGCCATGCTGAAGGAGGTTCATCACAATCACTTCCAGAATCAATTTTTGCTGCCACTACTAAGTTTTCAAAATTTATTCAGACTTCTGTTAATGAATCTTCGTATAATATGCTCAAGGCAACCGATGTTGCATCTTTGGCTGATTCTATTATCGAACTTTCAAGTCGAACTCTTCTAATTGGGAAAATGATGAAAACCAAAAGTGCAAATAGTATTTCATTTGCCGAGTTCGAGAAAATGAAAAATGAACTTTCTGAAGCGCATGAGAAGATCAAGTCTTTGACTCTTTAGGTGAAAGAAATAGATGCATTGAATACTCAACGAGAAACCGAAAAGGAGAATCTTGAAAATAAGATTACTGAGTTGAATGCCGAAAGGTTGAAGAGTGATGAAGAAAAAGAACAAATTCAAAATGAAAGCCAACTTTTGAAGGAAAAGTTGTTGGAGTTGTCTACCGCTAAAGAAAATGATAACAACACCATCAAACTCATGGAGAAAGAAATAGATCAGTTAAAGGTGAGTGTGTTTGAAGCCAAAAGTTTTGTCATTGAACAACACAAGCTAGGTTTTGACAAAGCTCTTCAACAAGCTAAATATTTTTACAAGATTCCTATTGATGAAGGCAATTTTGATGTGAAAAAAGATTTTATTAATGGTGAACTGATTCCTTTCAACGAGATTCCGGAAGAAGATGTAGAAGATATTAACATCATGAACTGAACGAGTATTAGCTCAATTTTTTGTTATAGTTCTTGGTTAGCTATTGGGAATTAAATCATTTTGAGTGTCGCTATGGCCACTATTGTATTACTCTACCGTTTATTAAATATAAAACTTTTTGGGCTTTATTATTTATTTTTATTATTCATTCTCGTGCCTTTACTTCAACCAACTTAATTAAATTGAATGATTTGGCTAAGTCAATTGAGAACCACTTTTGGTTATACTTCGGTCAATGGTACGCGATACTTCTCGACTAATGTTATTTAAAAAGATGTGCTTCATAATGCTTGATAACCTTTTGGTGAAAACTTTTTCGAGTAGTGTGATAAAAAACAAATGCCTAATTTATCGCATACCTTCTCGGTTGATGTAATTGATTACAAAGACAAGTGCCTTATTGTATTTGATAACCTTTCAGTTATACCTCTTGAGTATTATGATAAAAAGCGTAATAGTTGATGGGTGCTTTGTTATATTTGATAACCTTTCGGTTATACCTCTCGGGTATTGTAATAAAGAGCGTAAGAGTTGATGGATGCTTTGTTATATTTGATAACCTTTCGGTTATACCTCTTTGGTATTATGATAAAGAGCGTAAGAGTTTATGGGTAGACTTATTTGCTTTATTCATAATGTGTTTCTATGATGAATGAATTGAAAGTTGGAATATTTTCTATAATAGATCTGTCGGGAGGGATTCGCCTAGAGTGAAATCATCCAAGCCCGAAAGATTTAAAGCATTTTCTTTTGGCAGGGTTTCATCTATAATGAAATCATCCATGACCAATGTATTATAAGATATTTCTCTCAGGAGGGTTTCACCTAGAATGAAATCATCCAAAACCGAGAGGCTTGTAGACTGGATTTTTATTAAGACAAGTTTTTCTGCTTGCAAAATATCTTCATTATCTAGTAAGTTTGTACACAAGAAGAAAACCTTTACATCATCTTTTAGCTAAAATAAAACTTTAAATGACTTGCGTTCCACGTTCTTGGTATTGTCTTTTCTTCTAATGTTTCCAACCTGTAAGCTCCATTTTTCAAATTTTCTGAAATTCTGAAAGGACCTTCCCAATTAGATGCTAACTTTCCTTGTTGTGGATCCTTTCGAACATCAGTTTGCATCCTCCAAACCAAATCACCTTCTTTAAAGCTTCTTCGTTTTACTTTAGCATTGAATCGCTTAAATGCTCTTCTCTTTACTACTTCTTCTTTTAGTTTAGCCTTTTCTCTCAGTTCTTCAATGAGATCCAGACCTGTCCTTAAGCATTCATTGTTGATATTCCAATCTTCTATCTGCCTTCGTAATGTTGGCTCATTAATTTCTATTGGTAACATTGCATCAGTACCATAAGTAAGATTAAATGGTGTTTTGCCAGTTGAAGTTTGCGGGGTACATCTATATGCCCATAATATCTCTGGTAATTTCTCTGCCCATAATCCTTTCGCACTTCCTAATCTTCTTTTTAGTTGTCCGAGAATAATTTTGTTTGCTGCTTCTGCATGTGCATTTGTTTGTGGATGTTCCACTGAAGTTGTTGTGGACTTAATCCTAAATCTGCATAGAATTCCATAAAGTTTTTATCAGTGAATTGTCAGCCATTGTCAGCCATTGTCAGTTATAATAGTGTGTGGGATTCCACACAAATGTTTGAACTTGCTGGGGAGTTATTTTAGTCAAAGCTTATGCTTTTATCCATTTGGTGAAGTAATCCACAACAACAATCATAAATTTGGTTTGTCCACGTCTGAGTGGAAATGGACCAAGTATGTCCATTCCCCACTTAGCAAATGGTCATGGGGAAATAATTCCTTGCAACTCTTGTGTTGGTATATGATTAAGACTTCCGAACTCTTGACATTTTTTGCATGCCCTGACATATAGATTGCAATCTTCTCGGATTGTCGACCTATAATATCCAGCCCTACAAATCTTTGTTGCCATTGTTCGGGCTCCACAGTGTCATCCACAAATTCCTTCATGAAGTTCTTTAGTCATGTATTCAGCCTATTCCTGTGAAAGACATTTTAACAATAGCGTAGAAAACCCTATTTTGTATAACTCGTCACCTATTAAAACAAAACTGGCTACTTTCTTTGTCATCTAAGAATCTGCTTCAATGCCTTGTTCTTGATTTTTTATCACTCCTACTGTAAGTTGAGAATCACTTTTGCATATGACATTATCAACTCCCATATCTCTGGCCAAGAGTAGTCCTGCAATTAAAGCTCCATATTCGCCTTGATTGTTGGATGTTTTGAACTCAAGTCTTAATGCCATCTCTACTTGGAAATTTTCTGGTCCTTCAAGTACTATCCCTGCTCCGCTTCCTTTCTTATTTGACGAGCCATCCACATTTAACGTCCACCCCTCCTGTTGTGTTGTTGTTGGCAGTTGAATAATGAAATCTGCAAGAGATTATGCCTTGATTGTTCCTCTCGGTTCGTATTTGATTCCAAATTCTGAAAGCTCCATTGACCATGTAACCATTCCACCTGTAAGTTCTGTTTTTCTTAAGATTTTAGATATTGGATAATCTGTTCTCACAATTATCTGATGATTATGAAAATATGGTCGGAGACGTCTTGTTGTGTACACAAGTGTTAAGGCTATTTTTTCAACCAAGGGGTATATGGTTTCGACATTTTTTAGGGATTTACTTACAAAGTATATTGGTTTTTGCTCTGGATTTTCTTGGATTAAGGCTACTCCTATAGCTTCATGTAAGGTTGCTAAGTAAACTATGATAGGTTGGGCTAACACAGGTTTGACTAAAATGGGTGGTTCGGCTGTCATACTTTTTATTTGAGAAAATGCTCGCTCACATTGTTCATTCCACTCAAAAGTTTCAGATTTTTTCAACAATTTCACAATTGGTTTTGTTCTCTCGGCCAGAATTGGTAAACACCTTGCTAATGAATTCAACTTCCCCACCAATCTTTGTAGTTCCTTCAGGTTTGCTGGACTTCTCATCTTCATTATTGCTTCACATTTATCAGGGTTTGCCTCAATGCTTCTGTTGGTTAGAATAAAACCTAAAAACTTTCCCCCCTCACACCGAAAACACACTTTTCAGGATTCAAACGTATGTTGTATTTTCTTATTCGTGCAAATATTTCTTCAAGATCTTTCACATGTCGTTGCACTTCATATGATTTAACAATCATATCATCAACATAAACTTCCATATTCTTTCCAATTTGCTCCTTAAACACCTTGTCCATCAACCTTTGATATGTTGCTCCAACATTTTGTAAACCAAAAGGCATAACTTTGTAACAATAGTTAGCCGTATCGGTTGTGAAAGCTGTCTTAGGAATATCTGGTTCATACATCTGTCTTTGATTATAACCCGAATAAGCATCAAGAAAGCTCATCATTTCCTTACCAGATGCTCCATCAACCAATCGGTCAATACTTGGTAGTGGATATGAATCTTTTGGACATGCTTTATTTAAATCAGTGTAATCAGTACACATTCTCCATTTTCCATTCGGTTTCTTAACAAGCACTACGTTAGCTAACCATGTTGTATATTGGGCCTCCTGAATGGAACCGACTTGCATTAACTTCTCAGTTTCTTCAATTGCTGCCTTTCTTCTTTCTTCACCCAACTTTCTTCGTTTCTGTGCTACCGATTTTGCTCCTTGACAAACAGATAACTTGTGAGAAATTACCTCAAGATCTATTCCTTGAATATCAGTTGCTTTCCATGCAAACAAATCGTTGTTTCTACGCAATACCGCAATCAGCTTATTCAACAAGTCTTCAGGCATACTTCCCCCTATGTATATACATTGTTTTTCATCTTCTCCAAGCATAATAGATGTTGTTTCCTCTTTTGGTTCCAACCTCTCATCATTCATTCTTGGATCTAAATATACCATGGCCGCCATATTCCTGCCATCTTCTCTATCTGCCTTTAAAGTCATCTTTAACTCTACTGCATAACACTCTCGGACATCTATTTGATTAACATAAATAGTTTCTATTTCACCTTTCTCGGTTGGGAATTTCATGGCTAGATGTGGCGTTGAAACTATTGGTCCCAACTTGTTTAAAGAAGATCTTCCCAACAATGCATTATATGACGTACAAGCATCTACTACCAAATACCTGATTTTAATTTTCCTTGTTGCACTCCTTCTTCCAAACGTTGTCACCAACTCAATATACCCCTTTGTGCTCACCCTTTCACCCGAAAAGCCAATAATTTGCTATCGGAAAGGCACCATATCTTCCTCTTTCAAGTGTAATTTCTTAAAAGTATCCCAAAATAATATATCCACTGAGCTTCCTTGGTCAACCAGAGTCTTCATAATCGCATACTCTGCTATTTCTACTGTTATTACCATTGGGTCATCATGATCAGGATCGATCTCTTGAAAATCTTCATCCATAAAAAGCATTGGTGGCAAAGTTCTTCTCTTAAAAACATGATTGACTGTTCTGACATTTCTCCAATATTGTTTTCTTGCTGACGATGACTCATTCCCGGAGAATCCTCTCGAAATTGTGTTAATGAAACCCCTCACCAGTCTTCCTAGACTTCTTTCTCTACTTCTTCTTACTGATTGTGTACTTTGGTAACCTCTTTCATTTCTTGCTTCCGGTCTACCTCCTCTCCTTTCATCTCTTCTTTCCACCCTCCTTTTGTCTTTTCTCTCAAACCTCTCTGACCTCCTTTTTCCTAACTCTCCACTTCTTGGTTCTCTTTCAGGACTTTGCCTCATTCATACATTTCCACTCTTGACAAAACGCCTCGATTGTCCGACTTGAATTAACTCTTCTATTTTATCCTTCAAACCGATACATTCTTCTGTATGATGACCATGATTTTTATGATATTCACAATGCTTTCTATGATCTGCCCTCTCAGGTGTTATTGCTTTTCTTGGAGGTGGTATGATTTCTGATGCCATTGCTTCCTGTAAAATTCTCGTCCAATTGGTATTTAATGGTGTATATTGCTGGAACTTTCGGTTTCGAAATTCCTCTTTTGCTCTCCTGGCCAGAGGTCCACTTTCTCTTTTAACTCCCCTCTTTTCACCCCCATCTGCTCTTGCTTGATTGCGAAATTCTCGTAGTTCTTCCATCTGCATAAACTTCGATGCTCATTGCCTTAATTCATCAAGGTTAGCTGTCAGCTTCTTACAAAGATTATCGGCAAACGGTCCTGGTTCTAGTGTTGTTATCATGTGATGCATTGTGACTTTTGGGCTAAGATTTCAAATGCCCAAAGCCACCTTTCCAAATCGTTCTATGAACATTCTCAACGATTCTACCTTTTCCTACCTTATATTTACTAATGCAATTGATGTTAAATGATGAGGCCGACTAGTTGTAAACTGAGCCCCAAACTTCTCCACCAATGTGTCAAAACAATCAATGCATAAAGGTTGTAGACATGTGAACCAACTTAAAGCTGCTCCTTTCAATGTTGTTGGAAACACTCGGCACATTATAACATCATTCCTTGTGTATAAACTAATCTGAGTTGTATAAATTGCAATATGTTCATCAGGATCTGTGCTTCCATCATACTTGTCTATGGTTAAGTTTTTCCAATTATCAGGCAATGGAGTATCCACTATAGCATTATATAATGGATGTTTTCTATAAGATATTCCGGTAAAAGTTCCAGAGGTCTCAGGTAATCTTCTCCTTGTTTGGAACTTTCATTATTATGAACTCTTTCATTTGCTGGTATTCTTGGCTGGACAATTTCAAAAGATGAATTCAAAACTGTGTCTTCTTGCAACTTTCTTTTCATATGCGCATTTTCTGCTCTCAACATACTTAATTCTTCTTCATTATTTTTTTTTAACATTTCAAATTCTTTTTGTAATTGTATTAACATTGCCATCGACATCATATTTTGGTTATCTTCCTGCTCTCCACCCTGCTCTTCCCTTCTATTCATCTCTGCTTCAACTTCTTTAATTATCTCTCGACCCCACGCTGGGCGCCAAAATGTTCTTACAAAAAGGACCGAGAACACTAAAACAAGTTGACAACACAAACTTCTCCAAATGATCTTTCAGTTTTGGGTTTTCGGCTACTCTCCTGGTTGGGCTTTCAGTTATTCTCCTAGTTGGGCTTTCAGCTTCTCTCCAGGTAGGGCTTTTAGCTTCTCTCCTCACGGATGGGTGTGTACCTACAAGGTGCTCCGATGCTAAAGTCAGAAATAGTTTTACATTCATAAGATTAAATTCACTCTTGCTTACCTCTTGTCTTGTGGTCATCAAAGAAATAGTCAATTGTTGCATTATCTACTTGTGAAGCTGAGTGTGTAGCAGCAGCAAGTGCTTGTTAATAAGTTTGGCTCAACAATATCATGACTCAAATTGGTTTTATTCTAGATGTTCCAATCAAGATTTATGTTGACAATGTCTCTACAATTAATCTTGCAAAGAATCCGATTTTTCATCATAGAAGTAAACACATTGATATTCGATATCACTTTCTATGAGACCAAGTTGGGAAGAACATGATCAAATTGGAATACTACAGATCAGAAGATCAGATTGCAGATATTTTCACTAAGCCATTGAAGATCAATGTTTTCATCAAGTTAAGAGATCTGTTGGATATGAAGGTTGTTCCAAATCAGGATCATGGGAGGATGTTGGTTATTAATTTAGAGTTTATTAGTCTTAAATTATTTACCGTTTGTATTGCATTAATGGTCAGTTTACAGGAATGTTAGTATTCCTATTTTATAGTTTTATAGCTGATTGTAATTTTGTTATATATATTATTGGAGTAAATCAAAATGTATGTATCAATTCACAGTTTGCAATTTCGTACAATTATGTTCAATCAGTTTCTACAAATTTTTGCCTTCTTTATTATTTTTTTCAATTAGTTTCTACAATTAAGAATATAATTTATTATTTAAAATTTCTTTCTTTCTTTTTATTTTGATGTAAGATACAAATACATTTTGTTTCTTTTAACAAAGTTTTTCCTTTATTCAATAAAAATTGGCACAAACATAAGAACTAGACATTATTAAAATAGTGTCTAATAATTTGATTCGTGGATCCAATCTTCAAAGTTATCAAAGAGAACACGTTTAAACCATTTATATACTTTAAGTGATTAGGTTTAATAATTCTACTCTCTTGTCTTTTATAATAAAATAAAACCCACCTCAAATATAATAATACAAAACCCAGACACTTTCATTAATTTTTTACCAATTTAATCCTAAATACGTGGGATTACTTCATAAAATAATAATAATAATAATAATTAATAATAATAATAATGTTGGTTTTAACTTATTTTAATGCTAAAAGGAAAAATAAAGAGCTTGTAATAAAAGTACTTCACTATATCATTTCTATAACTAGTTAAAAACTCAAATAATTTTACTGAAAGATATGAGGTTATAGTTCCAATGTCTCCTAAAATAAAACATCATGCTCAAGGATAGTTTATTTGAACCTTTTGAATAATAAAATGTTTTCTTTATAATCAAAATGAGGAAAAATGATATATTAACTACCACTTTACAGGTAGATCGTGGTACACATTAATTATTAATTATTACGAAATAGTCTTTTGATTATAAAAAAGTTGTTCTATAAGGTAAGACATTTATCTTGGGGTGGTGGATGGTGGAAATATATTAAGACCGTGAAGAGTAAAAACATATTCTTCATATTTTAATAAATTAATATTTTATTTATTTTTATTTTATTTTTTAATTTAAAATATTATTATATTATGTATTTTACTACACAGTTTAAAATGATACTTTTATAATTTTATATAATTTTTTATGTAATGAGTTTAAAAATAAATATATAATAAAAAATAAATTTGAAATTAAATGATATAAAAGATATTAAAATAATAATATTAAAAATTGTAATGTTAGGATAAGATAAACGTGGGTTGTAGTATTGTTTCTCTTTATCATCTGACTGGTAAGTTTGTTCTTTCTCTTTATCATTTGATTGGTAAGTTTCACTATCGTTGTCAATTTGGCCAGTTGTCAAGAGGTTTTTATAAATGTATACAGAGCATATAAAAAAATTATTTGTTGTCATTACCGAGGTTAGAGAACAAAGTTGGGATAGTAAGAAGAAAATGCATGAGGAGTAGTTATGGAGATCATGTTTTTCCTGCTTATGTGCTCTCTCACATCAATCTCACTGGGATTTGATCCATCTCCAACTTTTCTATTTGGCACTGCTTCCTCTGCATACCAGGTTCATGTTTAGTTCCTCTCTCTTTCTTCTGTTTCCACCAATCACTATTGCCATGTTAATGACCCCATTAACCAAATTCCTCAGTACCTGTTGTAAGAATTATTCAAGTCTTTGCATTCTAAACATGGTCATTTAATATTCTTCATAGTATGAAGGAGCTTATTCTAGTGACGGCAAAGGGTTGAACAACTGGGATGTCTTCTCTCACAGAATAGGTGATTAGACACAGCCTCAAAAACCAGTTTTTATATTCTAATTGTGATTTTCTTCAAGTTTTACACATTGCTCAAGCTTCAACTTTTGCAAGTCTCTGCAGGTAGTATATCTGATGGAAGTAATGGCGATGTTGCCGTTGATCAATACCATCGGTATCAGGTAAATTTCTATTTCTGTTCAGTTCTGCAGATCATATTCATGAATACTAATTATTTCTATATAGGAAGTTTGTATCTACAGTGACATATTTGTGAATGATGCTCTCCATATTTTAGAAAAAGAATTATAAAATTGCTATTCCCCAAACATTAAGAGAGATTTGAACTTATAACCTATTGTGTATCATTTAGAAGAAAAAAAAGTAATCACTAGGTAAAAGTTATAAATGCTGATAAGAATATGACTTTTAGTTTTGTACAAACCGGAGAGTTCCAAGGTGGAGAAGAGATGATTTATCGCTTGTGGTTAGATCAATCACTCTCAAGTCTATTAGAAGTCTATTGAGATAACATCACTAGGTTCAATCACTACATCTGAGACATTGTTCGCTCGCTTTAGATCCGGAAAGTTAAAGAAAAAATGTGTATATAAACTGTATTTCACCTTGAATCCTAAATGATTGATCTCGAATCCTAAACTATGTCACCAAACAGTATGCATTGACCAAATAAGCCAGTAAATAACCATGAATTATCTTACTACTTATAAAGACAGCTTCTGAATTATTAATACTGTTTTATCAGATTTAGTTCTTTTAGATACAAAAGGATAAAACTGGCATTAAATTAGTTTAAGTAATTGATGTTCCCAAGTTCAATTTGTAATAAAAACAGGAGGATATTGATCTAATGGAAGCTATGAAAGTGAACAGCTACCGGTTTTCAGTATCATGGGCAAGAATTCTACCAGGTATGGTTCGTGCTTTAACAAAATCTGACTGATATTAGCTTAGAAGACACTAAATATAGTGTAGTCAATTGACAAGCAGAATTTGCAATGATTGTGAACAGAAGGTAGATTTGGAGAAGTTAACTTGGCGGGTATCAACTACTATAACAGACTTATAGATGCGTTGCTACTCAAAGGTTTCATTTCAATTTTGCTATGCGATTCGCTTGCTAGACACAATTTCAATTCCTTTGACCTTATATGTTCTCAACTGTGCCAACTCGCAGGTATCCAACCTTTTGTAACATTATTTCACTTTGACATCCCTCAAGAACTTGAGGACAGATACGGAGCTTGGCTAAGTCCCCAATCACAGTAAGCAAAGCAGCCACTTCTCCAATTTATTTTCTTAGATTAGATGTCAATGTAATTGCCATTGTTCTGCATGCACTAGATAACTAACATCAAAATTAGCAATTTTTGTTTGACTTGAAAAAAGTGGAAAATGATACTAAACATATTTTGATATTTGCAGGGAAGATTTTCAATTCCTTGCTGATATCTGTTTCAAATCCTTCGGTGACAGAGTCAAGTACTGGGTGACTTTCAATGAGCCAAATTATATAATCCCACTTGCTTACCGCGTAGGTCAATTTCCACCATGTCGCTGCTCTAGAAAATTTGGAGATTGCAGAGAGGGAGATTCAGAGAAAGAACCCTTTGTGGTTGCCCATAATATGATCCTATCACATGCAGCTGCAGTTGATATTTATCGAAACAAATATCAGGTAATTTGATTAGAACATCGCAGTAATCCTTATGAAAAATGCTGGTTATACAGCAAATCAAAATGGAAAGTAACACGGAACAGTCGTTCAAAACATTACAAACTTTCTCTATTGTAGTATTATTAGTTGTAGTATTACTGATGGCAGAATGAGCAAGGGGGAAAAATTGGAATAGTCTTGCACTGTGACTCCTTTGAGCCATTAAGCAATTCCACAGCAGATAAGTTGGCAACCGAAAGGGCGCAATCATTCAGCAATAACTGGTAAAATTTCCTTGTTGTCTACTGCACAATACAGATGTTAAAGGCACTATGATAGATTGGAACAGATAGATAGAGCTTATTTGGACTGCTGGCACTTGTATATGGAACTAGGTAGATTTTATAATACATTTGAATCAATAACAGTAATATTGTTCACAACTAATTCATTGGATTCTAGAATATAGAAATAAATATTCAACTATAATATTGCAGGATCTTGGATCCAATCTTATTCGGTAAGTATCCAAAAGAGATGGAGATGATTCTAGGAACCATCTTACCTAAATTTTCCAGTAATGACAAAGCAAAACTGAGGAGAGGACTGGATTTTATTGGCATCAACTACTACGCAAGTTATTATGTCCGAGACTGCATATCATCGGTGTGTGGATATGGGAAAGGAGTCACCAAAACAGAGGGCTCATATGAGCAAACTGTACTAAAAAATGGTGTCCCAATTGGAGAGCTTGTAAGTACTTGAACCCTTTTTAATGATCTTCATCGTGACCTTGCTCATTCTGAAACTTCTATTGTTATGTAGACTCCATTTGATTGGCTCAATGTTTACCCGCAAGGCATGAAAAATGTTCTTATCTATCTAAAAGACAGATATAATAACACTCCAATGTTCATTACGGAAAATGGTAAGCAAAGCACGTTAACACCTTTTATTCAAGTCTATGAGCGTTTCTAACTACCCAAACTTTTGTAGGATATGCTACTTTGTATGATCCAGATGTTACCGAGGAAGAATATCTGAATGATTATAAGAGAATAGAGTTCATGTCCGGTCACTTGGATAATCTGATGGCAGCAATAAAGTATAACTCTATAAATCATTACAACTATTTCCACTTATATAAGCATAACAATTGACAAATGTTTTTATAGGAAAAGAGGAAAAAAAACATGGCATTCTTGTTAGTTTTACAGTTGACCTTGGACACAAGTAAAATAACTCAGTATTTATGTTTGAAGGATGATACATTCACAATCCATTTTTCTTCTAATTCCACCTTAAAACTCCCAATACTATTATTTTAATAATTTTTCACATTATTTAATTACAATTTATCCTTTATAATATGTTTGTTTTAAAACTGTCAGATCAGAGACTGTATATACTTTCAGAATTGTCAAAGTATAATTTTTCTTTCTGTTTTGGTCATGTGATCAGGGAAGGAGCAGATGTGAGAGGTTACTTTGTTTGGTCATTGCTCGACAACTTTGAGTGGAAATATGGGTTTTCAGCGAAATTTGGACTTCACCACATTGATCATGTCACACTGAAGAGAACGCCAAAATTATCAGCAAGTTGGTACAAGCGTTTCATTGAAAACTATATAGCTGACAACATTGTGTCCAAAGAAGACGAAGAAAAGAGAAACGGGAACAATCTCAGAACCTTAGTTCAGAACCTATAAATAAGAACACAAACAACAAAGTCCTTTCCATCAAACTTTAATGTAATTGTTGTTCAAAATTCGATCTATTAAATAATTTCTCCTCTTGGAAAGTTTGAGTTCTATTCTTTAAAAAATAAATTTGATAGATGAAAAATGCTTTCACCATGGACAAAAAGAAAACGCCAACTTCCGCATTGTGTAAATAAATACACATCTCCATTGAAGATGAGCAACATAAACTTTTACCACCAAAATACATGTTAAATTATGAAGAAAGAAATAGAAGAATAGTTATTCTTTCAGCTATTTCCATTTTTTTAAACTTATACTAAAAATGATGATTTTAAATTTGGATTAAATAAGAGAAGGTGATGCTTTTCATGTTTTTTTTTTATAAATAAATATGATTTGAAACATGATTTCTAAATAATATACATAGCAGAGCGTAACAGTTCGCTTCCACACTCTTATACAGTAGTTGTAGGGATACAGAATACAACAGAAATTGTTGATGCAACTTCTGTCAGTCCCTTTGTAAGTGTTTAACATCCACAATAGCACCGAAGATTGGCTAAGAATTTTTTTAAAACTGAAGTTTACATTTTAGATTGTTGTAGAATGACAGGGTATCCACAATCATATTACTATTGCAAGTTTCTAGTTGCTTGAGTGGCAGGTTCAATATATGGCTTGTTCAGATATGAAGTTTAACCTTAGGTCAATTTACTCCTTGATATGAACTTGGAGGCTCATTGTTGTTTCACCTTTGTCTGATGGAACATTTAAGTATAAAACTGTATCAGTTGACTTGGAGCCTGCTATAGAACAACTTCGTTGTCTTCACAAATGCATTGCCAGGATCAACATCTAAATTTTTAATAAGAGCTTTATCGTTTCCTTGTTCTGGTTTTATTTGATTTGCAGATTTCACACAATTGAGCTAAGAATTTAGTTTCAGTATTCATGTCACAGGAAATTGAGGGCACACGATTTAACACTGGAATTTCTGCAATGATGGAGTTGCTTAATGCGGCATATAAGGTATTTTTCTGTTACCAGCTTTCATTCTTTTAATATCTCTTCTCAGAAATCCCAAAATTTCTTTTTCTATTTTTTTTTTTTATTTTTACGCTCCTTCTTTTATATATATATAAGCGCGAAGCTTTTCTCTTTTGTAAAAATACACAGATTAATGAATACTTGTTTTCAGTTTTCTTTCGTTACCTCCTTTTCTCTTTGCCTTTGCATTTCCTTTTTCTCATGTGCATCTTATTTTTCACCATCGTTGGTGATATTCTATCTTACCACAGCAATGTTATGGAGGTAATAGAAGATTATGATGAAACACAAATGAGCAGCTCAATAGCAAGGAGCATGACCTAAGAAGAGGCAATAGAAGATCATGATGAAACACAAATGAGCAGCCCAATAGCAAGGAGCAAGCCCAAAAGACATAGCACCAAACCTAATTATTTTGATGATTATGAGTGCACTCTTAAAGGCAAAATGAAGTAATGGTTGAGAATCTCAATTAGAGCAGAGGGAAGAATAGTAATTTCTCAAGTTGTTAGGATCTCATAGATTTGATTTTCTGTTGAGACATATCTTTGGAATGTTTACTCTATTTTGTTGTTTTTGGCTATATGTATGAGAAACTTTGACAATAAATGAGGAGCAGAGAATTATCCAGTCTTATATTATCTCTTTGGAAGAAGCCTAACTTGTAATTTAGGCATTGTAATTTGGTGCTTTCATTGAGAGAGAAACACAAAGAGACACCATGTTAGTGTCAAAAAGTGATGAAAAAATAGATTCTATTATGCAATCATTAGAGAGCTAGAAAACCTTCCAGGAAGCAATGAATATTCGCATGACAAATTTGGAAACTCAAATGGCACTTCAGATTGGAGCCTGAGAAACCGCAACGAACGATTCCACCCTTCAATCTTTTACTCGAACTTCCTTGAATCTGGATATGCCCCGTTTTGATGGGTCTGAACCATTAGCATGGATTTTCAAAATCAAGTAGTTCTTTGACAACCACCGTACTCCAGAGGACCAAAGGCTTCAATTGGCTTCTTTTTCCATGGAAAGAGCAACCCTCGCTTGGTTCCAGTGGATGTATGACAATAACCTAATCTCAACTTGGCAAAATTTCCTACATGCCTTAAAGGTTCATTTTGCACCATCACATTATGAAGACCTAAAAGGAGCCCTCTTCAAACTATGTCAAACCTCAACCATGCGAAAATATCAAAATCAGTTTGAATCGCTAGCAAATCGTATCGTGGGACAGGCTCATCCCTTCTTACTCAGTTGCTTCATTTCAGGTCTTAAACCAGAAATTCAGAGAGAGGTGCATGCCTTTCAACTGATCTTGTTATCCCAAGCCGTAAGCTTAGCAAAATTACAAGAAGAAAAATTTGTAGAAGCTTCCACGTCAAACTGTTACGTTTGTCCTTCTCACTCCATTGCTAAAACCCTGATGTTTGTTAATACTTTTTCACCCAACACACAAACAACGAGCCATTCTTCACAAAAAACCAAATCAGACCTTAATCCACTTGCCATCAAACGATTGTCCCCAGTCGAGCTCCAAAGCCTCCATGAAAAGATCTTGTGCCATTATTGTGATGAACACTATCGGCCTGGTCACAAATGCAAGTGGGAGTTCATGTTGTTGATAGCGGAACCTAGTGACCCTGAAACGAAAGAGATTGATTTGAACAACCTTCTCCATATAAAGGACCCGATGCCTAATGAACTTGGTCCAATCGACCTGTCGAATACAAACCTGACCCAAATCAGTTAACAACATTGATGGGCCAATTAATTTCGTAGACCTTTAAATTTTTGGGCCATGTCAACGGTTCCCCACTTGCGACACTAGTAGACAGTGGGAGTACCCATAATTTCATCCAAGATCGCACAACCAAATTCTTGGGTCTTCAAGTTGGCCCAACTAAATATTTTCATGTCTTGGTAGGTAATGGAGAGGAACTCTCATGCTCATCTATTTGCAAGTAGGTACCATCACATTTGAGCCCTCACACATTTCTCGTGGATCTATATACGTTGCCATTGAGTGGGGCTGAGATCGTATTGGGAGTACAATGGTTAACAACATTGGGGCCAATGTTGATTGACTATGAACAATTGACAATGAAGTTCATTAAAGAAGGAAAATTAGTTGAACTCAAGGGCCAACACCGAACAACACCTCAAGAAGCCACTATACGTCAAATGAAGAGGATGATCGCTACCAATGGCATAGCAGAATATTTCAGGTTACATTTGCTTCCTTCCATAAAAGAGCTCCCTAAACCTTCACCGAGACCGAAATCTGAGGGAATATTGAGTAGATACACCCAATTATTTGAGGAATCACGAGGCCTTCCTCTTATTCGTGCGACTGATCATCACATTCCCCTCTTGGAAGGGTTGAATCTAGTGAATGTCATACCCTACAGATATCCACATTTTCAGAAACACGAGATTGAGCGTCAGATCAAAGAAATGATGGTTGAGGGAATTATACATCAAAGTAACAATTCCTTCTCATCTTTAGTGTTGATAGTATGAAAGAAAGATAGATCATGGCGGTTTTGTGTTGATTATAAGGCTCTCAAAGTGATTATTATAAAAGATCGATTTCCCATCCCATCAATTGAAGAGTTGATTGAAGAACTCCATGACACACAATGGTTTTCAAAGTTAGATTTACACTCCAGGTACCACCAAATAAGATTGATCATAGGTGACACTCCCCAAAAACTGCTTTTCGCACAAATGAAGGTCACTATGAATTTTTAGTGATGTCCTTTGGATTGTGTAACGTGCCTGCTTCATTTCAGTCAACTATGAATATATTGTTTCAACCTTATTTGCGTAAGTTTGTTATAGTATTCTTTGATGACATACTAGTGTATAGTAAGTCATTAGAAAACCACATATCTCATTTGGATATTGTTATTCAATGCCTTATGACTAATCAATTTTTTCTCAAGAGGAACAAGTGCTTGTTTGCCCAGGAATCAGTAGAGTACTTAGACCATATAATATCCAAGGATGGCATTGACTCAAATCTTGAGAAAATTTGTGCAATGATTGCTTGATCGACACCTACCACCCTTAAGCAATTGCGCGAATTTTTGGGGCTAACGGGATTCTATTGAAAGTTTGTTCAACCTTATGCTTCTATAGTTGCCCCTCTCATCAACTTGCTGAAGAGAGACTCATTTACTTGGTATGAAGAAGAACAACGATCATTTGAGTAGCTAAAGGATGCTATGATAAATACTCCCGTGTTGATGTTGCCTAACTTCCAAGAGGATTTCATAATAGAAACGGACGCATCGGGGAAAGGGATGTGGGCAATTTTGATGCTGAATAACCACCCAATTTGTTATTTTAGTAAAAAAAAATTCCCAAAGCTTCTTTCAGCTTCTACGTATGCCAGGGAGTTGCATGTAATCACCGCAACGGTCCAAAAATGGCGTACTTATCTTCCTGGCAGAAAATTCATCATTCATACAGATCAACAAAGTCTTCGGGAATTGATGAGGCAAGTGGTGTAAACGCCCGAACAATAGTACTATTTGTCCAAATTAGTTGGATACACTTATGAAATTGTGTATAAACTAGGAGCAACTAACAGAGTAGTTGATGCCTTAAGCAAGATATATGGCAGTTCATCACAAATGATGTAGTTGACTGTGCCACAATGTGATTTGGCATCAAAGATACAAAAGACTTATAATGCAGATCCAGAACTCAAACAATTGTACCAAAAAGTGTTTGGTTGCCCAGAAGAACATCCAGGATTTAAATTTGTTAAAGGAATTATCCTTTATCATGACAAGATTTATATTCCTTGTCAATCCCCTCTTAAGCAAGTCTTTTTTGAGGAATTTCATGCCACACTAATGCCTGGTCATGCTGAAATACATAGAACTTATGGGAGATTGAGTGACAATTTCTTTTGGAAAGGAATGAAAAAAAGTCGTGGTTGAGTTGGTTAAAGGTTGTTTCATATGTCAACAAATCAAGTTACCTATACAACTACCCTATGGGTTATTACAACCAATTTCTCCATCCACTGCAGTCTGGGACGATATCTCTTTTGACTTTGTCACAAGGCTCCCTTCTTACCAAAATTACTAAGTGATTTTAGTAGTTGTTGACAGATTTTCAAAGGCAACTCATTTTGGCATGCTTCCAACAAACTTTCCTGTTGTTAAGGTTGCTGAATTATTTGCTTCCATGGTGTGCAAATTACATGACATGCCTAAACGTATAATATCTGATAGGGACCCTATCTTTATGAGTAATTTCTGGAAAGAACTCTTCCGAATGAGTGGAACAAGATTGAGAATGTCCTCAACTTATCATCTGCAAAGTGATGGGCAAACAAAGGCAGTTAACAAAATGCTAGAGCAGTATTTGAGAGCCTTCATCCATGTTGAACCAAATCTGTGGGGAAAATATTTACACTGGGCAGAGTGGCACTACAACTCAGCCAAGCATTCCTCCACTTGGATTACCCCTTATGAGATTGTTTACAATCAACCACCATCTTCGCTACCCCCAATATGTCATAGGACCTAGTCGCAATGAGGCTGTGAATGGAAATCTGACATAGTGGCAGAAGTTACTTGATAAGCTATGTTCCAAATAGCTCAAAGCACAATCTGTCATGAAGCACAATCTGTCATGAAGTATTATGCTGATAAGAAGATGTTGGGTATATTAGTGTCTAAGTTCAAGAGGGAAGTGGTGAATTGAAGTTATAAAATTTCCGCAAACACAAATTGGTTTACAATATTTCAGGAGAAAAAGAACAAATTGATTTTGAAATGAATAGATTTAATTTTCAATACACTTTAACAAAACCAGAACTTGTTCAGATTAGGATTTAGATTAAACAAAGGAATTTTACAAAACTAGATGAGTTAATTTTCAAGCAGCTCTAAAAACAAGATTTATTCCAAAAGATCATCCAAATTCTTTTAATACAATTCCTTAAAGAACGTGAATCATTAACAAAGATTTTATGAAGAAACTGTTTGTCCTCAACTCAGTCAATTACACAGATTCAGAAGACTTTGTTTATGATTAAAGAAATTTTCCAGATCAAGAAGAACAGTTTGAGTAAACCCATAAATAATAGGTTCAATTTTAAATGAACAAATTTCTTTCTTGACAGATTGTTCAAAATATCATAAATGAGTGCAAAGATGAGAAGAATAATGCAAGCACATTTTATACTGGTTCACTCATAATGAGCTACATCCAGTTTCACCTTACTCCAAGGTGGAATTCACTAAAAACTAGTTGTAATCAATTACAACACACAACAGTTCTTGAACCCTACAAGAACAATACAACCAAAGCTGAAGAACCCTATTTCAGCACATCTTGCACTCCAAGAGACCATATGAAAGAGTGACTTACACTAACACTTTTTACAAGAATGAATAAGGAAGGATCACACCTGAAAGAAGATGCAAGAACTCAAAACAATAGCTCAATTGCAGCAGAACTGCACCAACACCATCACCAAGATCAAGGCTCTCTTAGAACAAGCACACTTGAAGATCTTTTTGAAAAACCTTTCAAAAACTCATTCCAATCCTTCTTCTCATGTAGAAAATGTTTAATCTCTGTTAAAATTGTGATTGCACAACACCCTTTCATGTGAGAAAAACCTTTCATTATATAGAAATCAGTTTCTAACAACTTTTCAAAAAACAGTTAAAAAACTGTTATAAAAACAACAGATTAAATTTAAAACTAATAGATTATTTTTTTTCAGGAAAACTGCCAGCTCAGCTTAACTGAAATAACTAACTGAACTGCACTTTTGGTGCCCTAACAGAATTTCGAAAATCCTTTCAGCAAAACAAAAATAAACCTATTGTTTTCCAAACAAACAAATTTAGTTTTGTGCAATAATATGATTTTTTTAGAAAACTTTAAAGAGCTTTTTGAAAACCATTGAATCATTTATTGTGTTTGATCTTACCACCTTGATTAGGCAAATAGGATAGGTCATGAAGCAAAAGGAAACCTTAAACTCACACTAGCCTATATACAAGATCACTTAAAAAACACATTACAATCTTCAAAGCAAACTAGCTATTTTCTTCATCAAACACACAGTAAGACAAGGTAGAGAAGAAGCTTCATCCATCTTCAACAATCTCCCTCTTTTTGATGGAGACAAATCCCCATTGCTTTACATAGCTTTGAAGGAAGGTCATGGTCAATACCTGCACTGAACTTGATTCCAGAATATACACAGAAACCTTTTAAATGTAAAACAGAACATAACAATGTTGAGAAGTGTTATACCTCCCTACAGTTTAATACCTGAACCAGATCAACAATATATATGAGCTATTTTTCAAATATCATAACCTGTATCAAGCTATTCTTCTCCCCCTTTGGATTCATCAAACAGAATGGGAGCATGGAATAAAAAGAAACACACCATAGCCATACATGACAATTTAAAATGAAACACCATAAAGTGTTATTACAGTCCAGAAATTAAAACACAACCAGTGCAGAAAATTAGAAAACAAATTGTTCAACAAGACATAAAAGAGAAAGATTTGAAAAGAATCACATGTGCTTGTAGTAAAGCTCAGCTAGCTACTCTTGGACCCCTTCAATTTGATAGTCTAAGTGTTGAAACCTAACTTGAGTCATTTCAAAATAGGTCTTTTGATCATTTGTGAGTGTATGTAGTCTGTCCAAAACTTGTCTTTCAAACATTAATAGAGGTTCACCTCTATATTCAGATGCTTGGTATGCAACCAATGCATTGTAGTTTGTGGCAGCAACATCTTCATTCATGAAAGAATGAACTGGTGATTCCTGCATGTGCTGCATAGATGGGTGAGTTGGTGATTCCACCCTGTGTGATGATGAATGATGCATCCTATGGAATGATGCTTCTGCAGCCTGCACAGTTTCATTTTCCGTATGCATTCCAACATTCTCTTCTTCTGCATCTCCATGGTTAGAGGCTTCATGCTCAGCTTTATAAGCAACATTTCTTTTGAAAACCCAGTTGTCTTCTTCCTTATGAAATCCCATTTTCATGAGAGTAGAATTGTCTATCTCACTTGCTGCTTTGATAGTATCATTTCTTTCATTTGTATTATCCACTTCAAAATAGTCAATTAATTTGAAAACAAATATTGCATATGGAAAACGATAATCAGGGAGCCTTGTGGATTTAAGCATATGTTCCACCATAGTACTCACCAAGTTTACCTTGAGTTGATTCATTATGCAATAAAGCAGTATCAAATCTTCCTCATGAAGAAGAACATGATTGCTACCTCTAGGAGTGAGTTTGGAAGCAATGATGTGAGGTAAGAGTCTTGGAATTAAAGTCAAATTACCTACATGAAACCTAACCACTGGTTCAGTAGGATTCCTCACACAACTTCTATAAAACTGCATCTTGTTGAACCCTAGAATCCCAGCAGTGTTCCCTTTGTTCAGTTTCAGCCTTGAGTATTTGATTCCACCAACATTGCTCCAGATTTCTCTTGTGATTTTCAGCTTTTCTCCTTTCACATAGGAGACAAGATTCTTGCCATCTTGTACAAGATTGCTATACAACACCTTCACTAGGTCTGGATAGACATTTCCAGTCATTTCCATAAAGCTTTTCAGTTTTTGATGCTTGAGTAGGGTTTGTGCTTCTGTCAGATTTTTATCCCTCAGCCATGAAAATTCCAGCACCTTAGGTACATTGATTTGCTTTATGCTTGTCTCATGTATGAACCTTGTCATAGCTTCAGAATCTCCAGCAAACCAGTTTTCCAAAATACCTTGGCTGTTGTTAGGTTGCTCTCTAGATTTCTTCTTTTTGTGTGAAGAGGATGTCATTGTTCAATCTGTTTTTATCTGCACCTATTCACCAAGAGACAGTTCTAGCTAGAAGGAATGTTAGTGCAAAATTCATATGATAAATAATAAAAGAAAAAACTAATAAAGCATCAGATTTGAATCTGGACAGCTTGTAGCAAAGAAGGGAAAGTGTGAGATACAATTGATTTAGACTAGGTTTATATAGAATACCAAATCATATTTCAAGGATCACGGGTTTTGAAAGCAAGATCAAGAAAACAGATGCAGTACAAATTTGATTCATATGTAGTACAATAGGTGCAAATTTGAATGATGCAAGAATATATTGAAAACATATTTCTGCTAACAAATCAAATATGTTGCACAATGAATATATCAAATCAGTTAGTATTTCCACACATGAATGTCATAAACCTGCTGGTCAATAACTATAAAAGCAGTCAATGGTCAAGGAGAGAGAGAAAAATAATTATTTCTCTTTCCTAGTCATAGTTGTGATTCTGAAACAGGAAAACAACAAGTTAAAGCATGAGATAACAGATTTAAATTTTTACTACAGTGGACAATTTCAGCTAATAATACCCAATTCGTTTAATAGAAAGTAAAACCTATCTTTAGCAAGAGGTTTAGTAAACAAATCAGCCAATTGAAATTCAGTACTAATGAATTTAATATCACAAGTTCCATTAGCTATATGCTCTCTTAGGAAATGATGTCTAATTTCAATATGTTTAGTTCTTGAATGCATAATAGGATTCTTTGACAGATTTATGGCACTAGTGTTATCACAGTTGATAGGTATCTTATTTAAAAGAATTCCAAAGTCACTTAGTTGTTGCCTTAGCCATAGTGTTTGAGCACAACAACTTCCAGCTGTTATATATTCTGCCTCTGTTGTAGAAAGAGCAACACAAGCTTGTTTCTTGCAATGTCAAGAGATTAGACTTGACCCAAGAATGTGTCAAGTCCCACTTGTGCTTTTCCTATCAACCTTGCAACCTGCAAAATCAGAATCTGAAAAACTAGTTAAGTTCAAGGAAACATTGTTTGGATACCATAGTCTAGCATCTTTAGTCCCTTGCAAGTATTTCAGAATTCTCTTAGATGCATTGTAATGTGATTCCTTTGGATCAGATTGATATCTAACACATAAGCACACAACAAACATAATGTCAGAACTGCTAGCAGTTAAGTATAGTAAAGAAACAATTAAACCCCTGTATTTTAATTGATCCACTGATTTTCCTGCATAATTCTGGTCTAGTTGGCAGCTTGTTGAGATTGGAGTGTTGATTGCTTTGCATTGGTCCATCTCAAACTTCCTAAGCAATTCCTTGCAGTACTTTGCTTGATTTATGAAAATTCCATCATTGAGTTGTTTAACTTGCAGTCCAAGGAAGAAATTCATTTCTCCTAACATTTTTTCATTGCTTCTACAAAAGCTTCACACATTTCTTCATTTGTGGATCCAAAGATGATGTCATCCACATAGACTTGAACAAGTATAATGTCTTCTCTTTTCTTCTTTATGAATAAGGTTTTATTAGAGGTGCCACAGTCATAACCTTGAGAAAGCAAAAATTCACTTAGCCTTTCATACCATTGTTTAGGCGCCTGCTTTAATCCATATAGTGCCTTCTTGAGCTTGTACACATGCTCTGGATTTTTGTAGTTTTCAAATCCTGGAGGCTGAGAGACAAACGCTTCTTCATTAATATATCCATTTAAGAATGCACTCTTAACATCCATTTGAAATAACCTGAATCCTTTTATGCTGGAAAATGCTAAGAGTAGTCTGACAGCTTCTAGTTAAGCTACTGGTGCATAGGTTTCACCAAAATCTATTCCCTCTTCTTGGTTGTAGCCTTTAGCAACCAGCCTTACTTTATTTCTGGTGATAGCCCCATGTTCATCCATCTTGTTCCTGTACACCCATTTGGTTCTTATCATATTCATTTCATGTGTTCTTGGAACTAAGGACCATACTTCATTGTACTCAAACTGATTTAGCTCTTCTTGCATAGTTGCTATCCAATTGCTGTCTTGTAGAGCTTCCTCCATATTTTTAGGCTCTACTTGTGAAACAAAGGCCATTGTGTTGCAAAAATTGTTAAGAGAATTCCTTGTTGAGACTCCTTTCTCAATTTTTCCAATCATATTGTCAAGTGTAAGATCCTTCGGAGTCTTCCACTCTTTAGGAAATCCTGCATTCACAACAGATTCTTTGACAACACTTGATTGATTCTTTTGAAGAATGGTTCTTAAATAATCTACACCAGGTTCATCCAGAACAGATTTAGGCACATAACAATCAGATTCATCAAACACCACATGCATAGATTCTTCCACAGTAAGCAATCTTTTGTTATACACCCTGTAAGCATGTCCATTAATAACATAGCCAATATGTATTCCTTCATCAGATTT
>Ga0123342_1002587_pt1 | contig 29898 bp, 18 predicted proteins | sample Turbeawhitnodule_FD_89960 | JGI IMG/M metagenome (GOLD analysis project Ga0123342, IMG submission 89960) | Root nodule microbial communities of legume samples collected from Mexico - Turtle bean Mexico white nodule | ecosystem: Host-associated > Plants > Roots > Nodule | place: Mexico: Nepantla... | reverse complement strand
TGCATCTGGAAAATCTATCTGCACAATCTTGTGATTAACCTTGCTGTATAAACGCTTTTCAAACAAAAACAGTGCTGAAATAAATCTGTTCATTTTCACATAAATCGATTTATTTTCTGTAAACTGTGTTAATCACTGTTTCTGCGAGAAAGTTTTAAAAGGTCAATTCACCCCCGCTCTTGAACTTTGGCACTATTAAACCCAACCAAGTCAAACAGCTTTCAACCTTTCTCAAAACTTCTAAGAGTAAAATAATAGGTTGATTCGACAAAACAACAGATTGTTTTTCACTTAGTTGGAAAAACACTTAATTTCAAAAAGGTTTTAATTGACATTAGTTTTAGATTCAACAAAAGAGTGGATTACACTTTAATATACCCAGATCCCACCTACACACAACAGCAACACCAGCTTTCATTAAACACCTTGGATTGGGATTCTTCAAAGCACTTTATCACTCTTGATCAACATTGTTTACATATTTTTTTTCTCTATGTATTGTAGTTGTCACTACAAGAAAAAATGGTTTTATCATTATACTAATTGCAAGTAAACATATGTTCTACTTTAATATCCCACTCTAAGTAAGCTTCAGATCACTTTTCCCTTTAAATGTGGGAATATTTAATCTTATCCCATCAAATCCCAATTGTCTTTGTTCTTCCTCATTCTCTCTTTTCGTTCTCCTATCTCCCTTTCTATTTTCATTATTTTCTTGTTATTTTCATGATTTTCTCTCCTCATGAATTTCTCAAAACTGTGTCTTACTTATTTGGAAACATAAACAAACTATTTATATTTTCCAAAGATTGCTCAAAGCATTTAATGAAAGAGCCTATTCAGTTAGAAATAATTTAAAACAAATTCACCAATCAAAAACTGAATTTTGTTAGGATTTTCAAAGAAACAATCGGTTGAAACCACGAAAAAACCGATTGATTTGGTTTGACAGTTAAGTCAACCAAGTCAAACAACTTTCAACCTTTTTCAAAGCTCCTAAGAGGAAAACAACCGGTTGATTCGACAAAACAACAGGTTGTTTTTCAATTAGTAGGAAAAACAGTTAATTTCAAAAAGGTTTTAATTCACAATAGTTTTAGAATTAACAAAAGAGTGGATCACACTTTAATCTACCCAGATTCCACCCACACACCGCAGCAACACTAGTCTTTCATCAAACACCTTGGATTTGGATTCTTCAAAGCACTTGATCACTCTTGATCAACACTGTTTTCATTTTTTTTTTCTCTATGTATTGTAGTTGTCACTACAAGAAAAAATGGTTTTTATGGGGGTTGACTTTTACATTATCTAGGGTTAAAACCTTTATTAAGTCATTCATCCAGGGTTATAGTTTCCCTCGCTAAACCACAAACAAGGGTTTCTAAAGCATCTTAGGAGACTTGGGTGGCACCTCTTTAAGCTACTAGCTTAAGAAGCAAGCAACCTTCATCCTTTTCACCTCTAAATAGGTGACTTCTACCATTTTCATTAAGATTTTTGGCATATATTGAATGAAATTCCTGAATTTTCAGAATCATTCTCTCCTAAATCTCCCCTTTGTTAGAGAGCCTAGAGGCGTAGTGAAACCTTATAAAGTTGCCCCAACCTCTTTCTAAATTCAATACCAAAATCACTTCCATTCTTCATCAAATCACCTCCAATCTTCAGTGCATCTTCATTCTCTTCCGCTGCTACCTCAACTCCATTCCAAAACAATCCACATTGATTGCATCACATAATCTCCCCAAGCTCGGGAACCCCTTTTTAGGGTAATCAGACTTTATTTTGAATTTTAGCTCCAACCATATTTATGGTCAAGCTTTGGAAAATGAGTCATATTTTCATCACCAACTCCATTTTGGACTTTGTGATCATTTATATAGCTCGATGGTCCGAGCTTAGTGTAATTAAAGTAATAAATATTTATGTGATGATAGTTTATTATCAAACGAACTTGTATAACTTTGATCAAATGTAGTGACTATTTATTTTCAAACTATCTCATGTAGCTTTAGATTTATTTCCTCTAATGTCATATTGTGGTACAAATTATATTTATTATCATAGAAAATTGAATGTTATTTTATAAATTTTGAAATAATCATATTGTTGTTAGGATATTATTCTAAATTTTTTTAGCACGGTTTTAACAGTAAGGGCTTAATTAAAAAAATTTGAAATATAATATTTTATCATTTTTAAAGTAGATTCTAATTAAAAAATAAGTAAATGATACTTGCACGAGAATGTAAATATTATTTTTGTTTTTAATATTAACTAATTTTTATATATAAAAATATACTGTGCAATATTTTCAAATAATTTAGAAAGTTGGTGTAAGAATGTCTAAACAAGTTTAACAAAATATAAAAAATCTACTCTTAAAACTTTGTAAAGGAGTGCGGTGGTAGTTTGGTCTAATATCTGGTAAGTTAGTAATCATTTCGACCTGGAAAGTAGAGAGAAATATTGACACCATTGGCACAAGTATGCTTGATATCATTAAGACCTATTATTATATATACATACATTATTTAAACATGGATCGATGTTGTTGGGAACACGAGAGAAAGTGCGAAATAAGAAAGGTACACTAAATTTGAAAGTTCCTTCACCATCTCATCCACTTCTTTAAGTTGCTTTCATCTATCACCAAACCAAACCAAACCAACCAAACCCATGTCATATCTTCTTTAAGACTACTATTATTCTTATTATTATTATTATTATTATTATTATTATTATTATTATTATTATTATTATTATTATTATTATTATTATTATCTCCAAAATAAGGTCAAGTAGCTAGCAAGCCGAGCGGACAAAGACAACTTGGTACTTTGGGAAGCTCAACTGACAGAGTGGGTAGCTTTAGTAGAAGTGTAGTTGGGTGTGGCTGCATGTCTAGTCTGAAGACTCACCAAAGAGTAATAAGCTCCACATGGTCCTTTGGCCAACAAGGAGGAGTGGGTTCCAGTCTCCACCACCCTCCCCTTTTCCATCACAGCAATAGCATCACAATTGTGAATGGTGCTCAACCTGTGTGCCACCACCACGCTGGTCCTCCCTATCATTACCCTCGTCAAGGTATCTTGCACCACCTTCTCTGATTGACCATCCAATGCACTTGTGGCCTCGTCCAACAGCAACACCTTAGGGTTTTTCAGTATGGCCCTCGCTATTGCTATCCTTTGCTTTTGACCCCCTGAAAGTTGTACCCCTTTTTCCCCACACCATGTCTCGTAACCCTCCTTCAGACCCGCTATGAAATCATGAGCGTTAGCTGCTCGTGCTGCCTCTATCATCTCACTCTCATCAACCCTCCCACCTCTTCCATATGTAATGTTCTCTCTTATGGTCCCACCAAACAACGTTGGCTCCTGGCTCACAAGTGCTATATGCTTCCTTAGTGACTTTAGGTTATACGATCTTATGTTCATCCCATCTATTGTCACCATCCCCCTAAGTGGATCGTAAAATCTCTCTATTAGCCCTATGATCGTTGATTTCCCAGATCCACTTTGCCCCACCAATGCCGTTGATTTCCCTGCCTCCATTTTCATAGAGAACCCTTGGAAGATAGCCATATCAGGCCTGGTAGGGTACGTAAAATGCACCTCATGAAACTCTATTTCACCAACCAACTTCTCTGCCTTGTACCCATTTGGGTCATCAGGCTCTATTTTTGTACACCTATCTATGATGCCAAAAGTAGAGGCCACAACATCTGCACCTCTAGCAATATCCGTGGTCATGCTTCCCGCATCCGCAATTATCCTCCCAGTGCTCACCAAAACCATGAAGCTCTCAAAGAAGGTTTTTGTTGTTAAGTACCCGTGCGAGATGAGCTTCCCACCGTACCAATAGTTTAGGGCCCAAACGCAAGATGCAAGGCCTTGGGAGAATCCAAGCCCAATGCCAGCAAACCATGACTGCCGAATGTTCTCTCTGCTTGGGCCCACTTGGGCTGCTTCAAGCATTTTCAGAATCCGGTCCTGAGAAGAAAAGGCAGTGACGGTTCGGAGATTGGAAACCGCTTCTGATGCTAGTTTGCTACTTTGTTGCTGGGCCTTCATGGACTTGTTGGACATGCTCTTGAGAAGAACACGCCTTGTGTAAAAGCAAGCAATGATGATAGGTTGTACCGCTATCATAACAATAGAAAGCCTCCAGGAAATTATCAGACCTAGTGTGTAGGCTGTTAGCACCGCGGAAAATGTCTGTACCAGCAATGCCATTCTATCTCCCACTAGAGACCTCACCTGATTCAAACACCACAACACAATCAAATATGAAAACACACGCTACTCACGGATCCAATCACAGTCACAATCACACTAACCACTACGCAGATCTTGTGTAGCCCCCAAACTACCAACAATTAGCACACAAAAAGCTCAAGAACACGCTCAAACACAAGCACGTGTGCGTGCATTAAAGCCGGTTTAGACGGCATGTAGCCACGACCAAATTATCTGGCGTACCCAAATAAAGTACATAACTTTCCTCAGTCGTGACAGGAGCCACAATGCCACCTTCTAAGCCTCACAGTCCTCTCTTTCATTCGTTCATCACAACATTTGATGAAATCAATTAAATATTTTGTATTGTTTTCTAATAAGATGCCAATATATAATCAAAAATAGTAAAACAATCCCACTTGGAAAAAATGAAAACTAATTTATTTTAAAGTACAATGAGATTTTTAGCAGTAGTGGCGATGTTAATGTTATTTAATACTAAGTGCTCCTCAATTTACGCTTTTACTGTTATAGTTAAGGAAAAATATGCTAAAATAGACAGTCTTTATTGCAAACTTCTAGTAAAAAAGTAAGTATGTACGGATAATTAACTGGTACTACAAAGTGTTTACTATAAATAAAATTAAAAAGGTAAAATTTATAATTTTAAGTCAGGTTTTAATAAATTATTAAGATGTTTTAAGAAAAAGATACAACCAAAAGATGCCTATCTTAAGAATATTAGGATAACGAAAAGATGCTTTCATTAGAATATTATGATAACAAATATGGTTTCCGTTGATGACAAGTATATAAAATGAAATTGATTTCAATAAGTAAATTAGAATATATATATATATATATAGTATGTATTCTTAAGTTATTATATATTCCTATCGAATGATTTAAAGTAAATATTATCATATTAAATTTTACTGTTGTGATAAAATCACTTTCTTTTCTTTCTCGGCCCCCTCTCCTCTGGCCCACACCTATTTCCCTCCTCATTTAATATGGGAAAATGCTTTTAAACCACTTTAATTTTCTCATATTTTCTATGAGACCTATTTATATTTGGTTATACTTTGTTTTTATCACAAATTAGATTTCTATATATCTCAGTATCCTATTCTAAATTGAATGTATTCAATGAATGAGTGTTTATTTGAACGAACTAATTCAAGTGTAGAAGCAGAGTGAATAAAAATTATACTTGGAGTATATATTTATGTCTTTAGAAGTACCCTTGTCCCTGAAAGATAAAATAAAATAAAAAAAGTGCCGAAAGGAGAATAAGGGAACGGAAAGTGAGATGGAGCCTGGGTCATCCCTTTTCTTCAAAAGAAAAAGGGTACGGAAAGGATGTAACCACAAGGGAAGATATACCAATACAGTTTCTCCATCTTTAATCCACAAGATTTATCTTTTCTCAAGCACACACAAAATTCTCACCGACAACCGTAGCGTTGCATGTAGAGAGATATATGCATTATAGCTAAGAATTTATCGTACGACATAATAAAACCTTAAATAGTAACAATACCGTCGTACCTTTTCTTCTCATCTTATACACCTCCCACTATCACTTTTACAGCAAAAATAAGAAGAAAAAAGAATAACTGAAAAACTTGATATCTTTCGCTGTCCTAACCTAGGAAAAAGTTATAAGCTAGAAGACTTTGGAAATCTTTTTTAGAGTGGAAATTTTGATAAATGTTTGGTTAAAACAGTTTAGAAACTGAACATGAACGCTTAATACTCTTTTTGAACTTAATTACCACATAAAAAAAATTATCTTTCACTCATTGTGTATCACTTATAAAAGGTATTATTTATCATGTGGCCTACCTATATTTTTTTTAAAAATGAGAAAAATGGCATTTATTCGAGATCCTATTATTTTGACTTAGACAAGTGTGGGGTACTGATAAACAAGACTTTTTTTGTTTTTCTAAACATATCTTATCATATGCATTATGTTCCATCTTTTGTTATGGTGTTTGTTTTCCAATGGGAAATGGGAAATGATTGATATCGTTAGTGGTGTAAAGAAAAACTTAAAAACGTTAAAGCAGAAGAAATTGAGGAAAGGGAAGCAAAAACTTACCACATTGGCGTCTTTGGCAAGCCTTGAACAGATGGCGCCACTGGAGTTTTCGTCCAAATCAAACCATCCAACTTCGAAAGTGAGGATTTTGGAAAGCACGGTCTCTCTGACCCGTTTGGTCAAGTATTCCCCCATGTACGCGAAACAATAATGCTGCCCAATATTCGCAATGAAAGACACCACAAAGAGGCCCAGAAAGGCCAACGAGTAGATCCTAGTCTTCCTCACCATCTCCTCATGATCCGCCTGAAAATACAACAGTATCGTGGACCCCATCGTGAATGCGTAAACTGGCTGAACGGCACCGAACACCATCGCGTTTAAGCACCCCAAAACCACGTGCTTCCACTCGGGGACGCTCAGTGATACAAGTCTACGAAACGACGGCGCGCGTACCTTCTTTGCTTCCGCCACGTCACTACAACTCCCACCAAATGGCCCCACTAGGTGGTCGTTTTCTGTGTCGGTGGTTGTTATCGAGCAGGGAACACTTCCGGGAGCAACGGTTTCCGCGCTTTCGTCTTCTTTCGCTTTCTCCGTTTGTTGCTGGAGGCGGAACGCGGAGGCGTAGGCGCTGGTGTCGTTTTGGAGGAGCTCGTCGTGCGAGCCCATCTCTATGACCTTTCCGCCCCCGAAGACGGCGATGAGGTCTACGTTTTGGATGGTCGATAAACGGTGGGCGATGATGATAGCGGTGCAACCCTCGGCGACGTCGTCCAATGCCTGTTGGACGAGTCGCTCCGATTCATTGTCTAGCGCGCTTGTTGCTTCGTCCAGAAGGAGAATTCGCGGTTTCTTGATTATTGCCCTCGCAATTGCTATCCTCTGTTTCTGTCCCCCTGACATCTGAACCCCCCTCTCTCCCACCTGCAAGTGGAATCAAAACCATTATATTAAGCTTCATATTATTCAATACCATAAAAATAATTATTTAACATGCATATATTTCATGTAAATAACTAAAATCACAATTTTATGTTTAAATTTTACCATAACTTTCTTCTTACAGTATTAAAATAAAATTAATACTTAATAGTGTCAATTCTCTCAGTAGTTTCTTTAAATTTTTATTTTTACTAATATAAAGCAATTTTAATTTATAATTTTTTATTTATATTTTCTAGAATATATTCAATGAAATCTTTAACCTAAAGTCAATTTAAAATATTAGTAAAGAAAAACTAAATTTGATTTGAAAACACTAACCGTGTTTGTATTAGATTTTTTAACATATTTATTATTTTGAATTTCTTAAAACTAGAGTGACAAAAATAGAAGAGACAAATTATGATACTACGAAAACACAAGTGCAACAGCGTTTTGTATTCACCTTTTCAATTCTTCCTTAACACATATATAAAAATAATAATAATTTTGGATAAGGGGAAATTGAAAAAGAAAAAGGGAAGTGAAGAGAATGATATGAAAATAAAAATTATTTTATTTAATATATAATATTTGATGTAGAAATGTGTGAAAGTATGTTCTCTCTTTCTTTCGGAGAAAGAGTGATATAAAAATTGAACATTAATATTAATTTTAAAAAATTAAATTAAAATAATTTTAAAAAATTAAAAAATAATTTTAATTTTTAATAAATTCATATAAAATAAAAAAATATTTCATTATATTAATAAAATGAGATACTAAAATTGAAAAAAAAAATAAAAAAAATGGTTATATTGAAAAATTTCCTTAGGTATAGATTTTAAAGGAGTTGAGGGGATATTTTAGTGAAGGATTATGCATTTTATTATTTTTAATAATTTTTGGTAAAAATATATGATAGTGTAAGAGAAGTGAGTTAGAGCAGTGGGGTGGAGAGTAGAGTAGAGTTGTGACCTGTGTTTGGTAACCGTGAGGCAGAAGGGAGATGAAATCATGGGCATGGGCAGCTTTTGCAGCCTGAACAACTTGGTCCTCCGTGGCGTCCTCTTTGCCGAAAAGTATGTTCTCTTTAATGGTTGTCGCAAACAGAGCAGGCTCCTGGCTCACCAACCCCATCTGCGATCTCAGCCACTTGACCTGCAGCTTCTGAATCCCAACCCCATCCAAACGCACCTCTCCTACCACCGGGTCATAGAACCTCTGCAATAGCGCTATCACCGTTGACTTCCCAGACCCACTCTCCCCAACCAACGCCACTCTCTTCCCTGCAGGAAACCTCACACTCAACCCATTCAATATTGCACTTTCTGGTCTCGACGGGTACGCAAACTCCACACCCTCAAATTCCACTTCCCCGTAAACTCTCTCCAGAATCTCCCCTTCCTCGCTCTCAGAATCAATCCAAGGAACCCTCTTTACCACCTCCTTTATACGCTCCGCTGCCGCACCCGCTTCCGAAAAGTACTTCACGTTCGTTAAACCCGCTCCCAGACCCCTTTTTCACAAACACAAACTCAATTAACCTCCATTCAATCAATTCACTATAAAACAAATTACATCACGACAACAGTAGTATTAATTATAATAATAATAATAATCATTATGATAATTATCACTTACAATCCACCAACAGCGATTGCTGCTCCAACTGCGAAAACTGTTCCTCCTTTGACGCCATGATAAATGACGAGTCTGCTGCCGTAATAGCACATGAAAGACCAAATGCCGAAGACGACGCTGTTGCTACCAATGGCTAAGCCTTTGGCCCAGCCTTGCTTCAGGCCCAACTTCACCGTCCCTTGAAGCGCGTTTGAGAAAGCGTTCATGGTCTTGCTTTCCCCAACGAAGGAATAAACGGTTCTGATGGATGAAATTGCTTGTTCCACCACTGTTCCTGCTTCATTATACTCATCTCTGATTCTACTAGACAACCCCAACAAAGTCTTGCCGTAGATTATACCCGGGATCACCAGAAGAACCACGAAAGGAAACCCCACAATGGCCAGCCTCCACAACATTGCAAACGCCGCTATGTAGCTCCCAACGAACAATGAAATGTTCATCAAGAAATTCGGAACCTGTAACGCATGTCATTAGTTCTAACCAAAAATAACCAACCACCTTTCACTTACCATTTTTATTTTTTCTTTTGGTAACTGTAATATAACATAACACCTACCTTTTCACTAAGAACATCTTGGACTACGAGGCTGTCGTTGGAGACGCTGGTGATGATCTCTGACGTGCTTGTGACATGCAAATCGAAGTACGCCACATCTTGTCTAAGCACTGCTTTCAGATACCTGTATCTCATTCTCGCTGCTTGTCTTTCGCTTGTTCTTGTCCAACAGTAACCCTCTGAAAAAAAATTGCAAAATATATAATAATTGTTAAAAAAAAAAAAAAAAAAAAAAAAAAAAAAAAAAAAAACACATAAATATGCGAAGCCAAAAAAAAAAAAAAAAAAAAAAAAAAAAAAAAACAAAAAAAAAAAAAAAAAAAACAAACACAAAAAAAAAAAAAAAAACAACAAAAAAAAAAAAAAAAAAAAAATAAAAAATGTAAAAAAAAAAAAAAAAAAAAGAGGATGCAACAATATCATCACTTTAATTTGCGTGGCGTAAATGAAAAGAGAAAAAGCAAAAGCAAAATCATTGCGAAACCGAAACTCACCGACGAAGCAAACGGCAAAAGAGACACCAGCTAAATATAACCACGCCAATGCATTCTGCATCACCAATAATAAAGCCAAAACCGTTACCAAGCTTCGCTCATGTTATATTCTTTCCATGTGAGTTCATAAATTACGACAGTTTCAGAGTGTGACGTGCTCATCATGCTTTAAATTAATTTTATATGACACTCAAGTAGGTGTGATGCTGAGAACAATTGAGATGATGGTGATTAGGAAGATGTAAAAATTTGTTGTGTGTATAGAGAGAGAGATAGAATTGAACCTTGTTGATGTTATGGATGAAGGTGCTTCCATCCGTGTTGGATGAACTCCCAATGCTATTGATCATCCGGCTACTGATATACAACACGAGAGGGGTGGTGACGCCTTCTCCAACAGCCCCAATGGTACCTAAAATCATAAAAAACAAATCTTTGCGATCGGCATGCATGAAAATTGACCCAAACCCCTGAGACCCGTTTTTGATCTTCTTCTTTCTCTCCTGGCTAACCATACCTACTACACTTTTCTGATTCCTAACCATTTTTAGACACACGACCCTTTTTCTTGAGAAACAAACAACAGTGAGATTCGGAGACCCACTTCTGTAGTTAATGGAGCATGGTTTCTCTGGCCTCTTGGCTTGGCTCCAAAACCAGCTTTCCTTTGGTTACCTTGAGCTATGTTGTTGCAACATTCTGGTGAATTTATAGGAATCAGTGTGGGTTAAAGTGGTGTGGGACAAAACTTATAGGGACCAGAATAGCTAGGGTCAGGGTTGGGGAATTCTTAATAGCATGTGGAGAGGTTTATTGTGTTGTTGAGGATGGAGGAACATGTGATGTGAGGAGGAGAATTAGCTCCTGTTTGACTTTATAATTATCACACTGCTAAAGCATCGGGACTTTTTTCATAGCCATAAATATATAATTCTACTTTTATAAAAGCATTTTTCTCATCTTATACCACTTTCAAAATTATTTCCTGAGATATGCCCCTTTTACTGCTTTTTGCTGACACGATTCTTTCTCTTTTCATAAGGGATCGCTCAACTTTGGCCCCTTTCTTTTCTTATATTCAATGCCTTATTTTAATTTATATTAACCCTTCATCTGACATTTGTTATCTTAAGACTAAGCTTAATAAGAACCGTGTGCGGTTGCCTCTAAAAACTTCCATTTTATACTATATATTTCTTATACGTAACTTTGACCCAAAAAATTAAATACATCGCTTTATAATTCTGAAAAAATCAAATACATAGTTTATTGTGATTTAATCAATATAATATTAAAAATTGTTCTATTTCATTAAAAATTATTTCTCTTTCTAAATCTAAATGTAATCTCGTACATGATTGTTAACAATTTTTTGTTATCAGCACTTTTTTTGTCTTTAAGTAGGCATGAATTTCCGTTACACTAATTTAAGTTTACTTTTAAATACCACTTTTAAAATTAATCATATTTTTTGTTACTTTATTCCTGCTGCAATTTCAAATTGTTATAAAAACATTTTATATTAAACAACATTAAAAAATGTATGTGAATATTTATATTTCACAAAGATGGAAACTCGAGTACAAAACTTAATATTATGTTCTGGAAACGTTAAAGTTTCAAAGGTCAACATAATCAATTGTTTTCTCTTAAATCAAGTCTTCCATATGTCAATAACATGATTTAATTAATAAGTCTAATTTCTATTTAGAAATCTTCAATTGTTATGAGCTTTGACTAAAATAATTAACAAAGTTTAATTATATATATATATATAAATATATATACACACAGTTTCCTTTTTAAATTAATATTTATTATTTTCTTCTAATCAAAATAATGTATCTCGTAAGAAATTATCATTTGTATTAGGATCACTATCCATTTATGATTCTAACTAATAAGAATGTAACACGCAAAATGAGAATGACATATTTCATTTTGATATGATTTCTATGACTTGGGCAATAAACATGATTTCCCTTATTAAATTTGTTAGGAAACAGAGTTAGACTTCATAATATTCATTATAAAAAAAATTATTAAATATCAACTAATTTAAAAAAAAAATCAATTAGTATATTAATTAAGTTAATTTTTTTATAAATTAAAAAATTATTGATGTTTAAAGTGATATCTATTATTAATAAAAATTTATAAAATAGTTTCTAAATTATATTTAACATTAACTATTAATATTTTAGTTACTTACTATTATATTAGAGTCAAAATTAATTGATTAATTTTATTATTTTAAATACTAATAATTTAGTTTCTAATTAAATTAGTTGACTATTTTTTATCATTTTAGATACTAATAAATTAATTTCTAAAAAAAATTCTTGTAGTGGTTCTTATTGAGCTAGACAATAATGATGTTGTGTGGTCTTATATTATTAGTATTGTTTAGTTTGGTTGTGTTTAAATTTGGTGAGTGAAACAAGAAAGACAGGAATAAGAATGACAATGCACAACTTTAACTAAGTGGAAAGTAATGGGAAAAGTATGCTAGAAAAGAAATAGAAACACATTTTTTTCTTAAAATAGAAAAGAATGGCACTAAGAGTGTATTTTTTTTTTTTCACTACATAACTCTTAATGTTTAATGTTTAATGCACAAATAGTTATCTTGCAAAGATTTTAAAAATTATTTAAATTCAATAAAATGGTCAAATGACTCACGTTATACTTAAAAAACATTAAATAAAAACTAATTTAAAAACTAATTAAGTCAATATATTAATTAAATTAAATATTATTTTTAAAACTAAAAATATTATTGATATCTAAATTATTTTTTATTATTAATAAATAATTTTTAAATTAATTTCTAATTAGTTACCAAAATTTTAGCTACCAACTAATTAGATTCTAAAACTATTAACTATAATAGTAATATTAGTATTAATAATTATAATAATATTAATAAATATAATAATAATACTAATAATATTATCATTAATATTATTTTTTTAATAATAAATCTATTAATATTAATATTTTTAATCTAATATATGAATACAGAATGGTAAATAATACCCACAGATAGATTCATAGATAAATTACTATTTAAAGATAATTTACATATGAATCTATATATCCCTTGATAATATTATAATTATTATCGACGAATGTAGGTTTCATAGGTAAATTATTTATGAATCTATATTCGTAGATATATTTATCTATGAATCAAGGATAATATTAATAATAATAGTAGTATCAATAATATTAATATTAATAATAATAATAATATAAATATAATAATATGAATAGTAACATTAATAATATAAATAATAAGAATATTCATATTTATAATAATAATAGAGTAGTATTAAGAATAATAATAATAATAATAATATTAAAAATAATATGAATAATAATCTTAATAATATTAATATTATTAATAATATAAATAATAAGAATATTCATATTTATAATAATAATAGTAGTAATATTAAGAATAATAATAATAATAATAATAATAATATTAATATTAATATTAATATTAATATTAAAAATAATATAAATAATAATCTTAATAATATTAAATTATTAATTATATGAATATTAATATTAGTTGGATTATTGATATAAATAATAATAACATTAACAACATTAATGTGAATAATAATAATAATATTATTATTAATGTTAATGTGAATAATAATAATATTAATAGTACTAGCATTAATAATAATAATGATAATATTAATAATAATATTAGCATTAATCATAATAATAATGATAGCATTATTATTTTTTGAATAATTTATCTTGGATAATTTATCTATAAATTCTTGGATAATTTATCTATAAATTTGTATTCGTAGGTAATAATTTGTATGTAATGTTAAATTTATTCATGGATAAAGATTTGTGAGTAATATTCATATGTAAAGTTGAATTTAGCTATAAAATTGTATCCGTATGTAATAATTCGTGAATAATTTTGAAATTTCTTGTAGTGTCAAGGTTATGTCGTTCATCTTATTCAGAGTGTGATCAATATTGTTTAAAATGAGCTTTCTCGTGGATTAAAACTTGTTCAATTATGCATTGTTCCTAACTCTACTATTCACTCATCTTTGAAACATATATTTCGTACTTATTAAACATGTTCAGAAGTTTAGGAACACGTTAAATTATTATACACTAATGACATTCAACGTCTTTCTTAAAGAATTGGCCCGGGTTTGAATGAAGCCTAAACTCAATTTGTAAAATAACAAACAAACAATTGTAGTGTCTAAAAGAGTATAGAGTAGAGAGATATAGATATATATTTATATTGGTTTATCCAACAATTAAGGCTACGTCTAGTCTCCTCAAGCAACCCGCTCAACAGCCTTCACTACCACAAGTATTCTCCACCTCTTTAGGTACACAAGTATTCTTACACCTCTTTAGGTCTACAAATATTCTTACTCTTCTTCAAGTCCACAAGTATTCTCTATCTCTTCAGGCACCACACAAATATTCATACACCTCTTCAGGTCATTATAGTCATTAAACGCTCAATATAGAAACATTTGCTCTTATTTTTCTTTACACATCTTGAATGTGTGAGACATTCCAAATTCTTTCTTTATATTCCTCAATTATGAACGTTGTAGTTGTAATTCTCTTAACTCAATATTATGATCAAATTTGTCACGTTGTTCCTTATCTTAAATGCCTTACGTGCTTAAAAAAATGACACTTTATCTTTAATGTGTTTTGTACATTTTTAAACATTTACTTTCTCTTCTAATAGTTTCTTTATTTGTTGTTTTTGTCGGTTGACTGTACTGCTGATTCACCTATAATGAATGCATCGTCTTCAATATCTCTCTCTTGATTGTTTCTAGTGTGGCTCCGCTGGGATAGAGGGTGCCCTACCTGTTGATGACACTCCGACAATCAAGTCAGCTAGGGCTCACCGAAAAGTAACAATTTAGTAAAATGTGCAAAAAACAGCATACCTTTTCCTGGAAACCTATTCTCCTTTTTATCACTGCTCATGCAACATGCAACCAATCTCCCTAGAGCTCAACAAATCTTAAATGAAAATAATTTCATTAAACTTTTATTGGTAACAGAAAACCACCTGCCACGGGCACCAATGATCTTCAGGTGCTATCCGCATACCCACTTTCTGTTACCCAAGCGTCTCCCTATATCACTAGGGTTAATAGCAACTAGCCACGTGTAACAGATATCCAACAGAAACATGCAACAGATACGTAACAGGAAAATATTGCCACATATTAATAATAATAACAAAATTATATCTACCACCAAATATATCTTTTAAGGGGTGCATAAGTGGAAGTACTTTGTGTACCTATCATGCGATCTGGGCCCAACCTGACAAGGTCGTTGGCCCAAGTTTGCTTAGGCCCAAGCACCGAGCAGACCTTGTGGTACAAAAGAACCGAGTAGACCTCGTGGTACAAAAGAACCGAGCATACGAAAATATTACCGAGGATCGGGCACTGGTCAGTACACAAGCCCCCCAGACTCGAGCTGAGTTTGGCTGAGGAAAGAGTCTCTCGAGCCCTGTCGATCGTTGACGTGACGATTTCCAGAGGTAGGTGAGCGCGGTTTTCAAAGCGTTTCTGAAGCGATGTTTTACTGTTCGCACCACCTATACACGTGTTTCAGTGCTAGTGGTAGCTAAACTCAACCGTTCGAATTCCTTTTGCAGAAGTTCTAAAACCCCTAAAACCCTTCGTTTTCCATCATTTGTTATTCAGGGCTTTCTCCTTACTCCCTTGCCTCACTCAACAATCTTCTACTAACTTCTTCGAGCTTCCCTTTATCGATCACGAAGGTACTCCTTCTTTTCCTCTCATTTGTTCATCCTTTACTTGCTCTGCCTGGAATTACTCTGTTTCTATCTATATCTGATTTACGTTCACTACCTCCTGCTAACGTGTTATCGTATAATCTCCGGCATGTGTAGCTAGGTTTTGCTTTCCTGATTTTCTTTTTGAATTGATACTTGTTTTGCATTGTGCTGGGTCTAAACTATTTTGCTTTCTTCGTATGACTGTCCTTAGCTGTGAACCTCTGTCCTTAGTCGTGAACCCGTATGGATTATCAAACCTTATACCCTTGGGCTATCCCAAACCTTATTTCTGAAACCTCTTCCTACACCTCTCACGAAAAAATAGTGGCCCTTAGGAAAAAGAAATGTTATTTTGGTAGGGAGGACAACTGGATTTTCCTAGACCCTTGCTCACCCAACGAACCTGTGTGTTACGATGAACCTTATCCCCAGACAACCCTTTTTGCTATATCTACGCCATCGTTTTTCAAAAGGTCTACCTCCGTCTTCCCTTGTCTGTTTTCAAAAAACAACTCCTAACCGAGTTGAACGTAGCCCCAGCTCAGCTACATCCCAACAGTTGGGCATTTGCTCGAGCCTTTGCCATCCTGTGTGACCAGCTCGGTGTCCAGCCTTCCCTTAATGTGTTTCTTTACCATTTTGAGGTGAAGAAGCTACAACTTCAACTTCGGGTTTCTGTAAACAGCATCCCTGGAAGAGGAATCCTTACCCTCTTCCAATCCTCTTACAAAAACTTCAAAGGCCATTTTCTGAAAATTCAAGCTAACAAAAAACACCTCGGTCTCTTGGACGAGTTTCCTTTATATTGGACCGAGAAGCCTAACTCAAAGCTTACTTGGGTTTTAGACAAATTAGCCCCTGGCGATCAGAAGGTTTGCAAATTCTTCACGAGCCTTCCCATTGCCTTCGATACAACCTACTTGTTGGACCACGAATATGACACAGACCTTCTAAAGAAAAATCAAAATTTCTTGTTAAACTCAACCTCATTACTTACCTATAAAAGTCCTTAGTGATCCATTCTTATTATGTCGACTTAAGGAATATAATGATATACAAAGTTGTCTTGGAGTTGTTGAAATCACTAGAATGAAAGCAACTAACTAGGAAGGGTTTAAGCATAAGTACTAGAATGGGAAAACTAGGAAAAAGAATTAACCTTGTGCTTAGGTAGAATCTTCTGTGATGAAAGTGAATTTTGTGTGCTTATTATTTAGTAACCTAGAAGTTCTTGTACTAGGGTTAATTGCATAAGTTTGATTATCTCACAATTTCAAACAAACTCTTAAAAATTCAAACTGTAGTTTTGTCATGTGTATTTCTTTTCATTTCACAAACTGAGTCTGCAATATCTTTTGCTTCGGGACAAGCAAAAGGCTAAGTTGGGGGGAGTTTAATAAGAGTCAAGTTGTTGTAAAAATCATAGCAAATTAGGAATGCATAATGAGTAGAATATATGGAAAAACAACCTGAAAAGCATGTAATTCCCTCACAAAACAAACTTGACTCAAAAGAAGAAGAATTTGATGAATCTTGCTGAAAAAGAAGGAAAAATAGCAAACAAACAAAATTATTAGAAATGACCAATCCGCCTAGCACATAGAAAAGGGCTAAGCAGATTGATTTCAAAGAGTAAGAACTAAAAAACTTCCAGAACGTTGACCACCAAGAGCATGCTCTGAGTACCAAAAGATTTGCAAAGTTTAGAAGGTTAACCGAACAACAAGGGGTTGAGCGAAAGGAGTAGTTCATAATGAAGAACGCCCAAAATTGCTTGGAAAGGACTTAGAGCTAACCTGAACCAAAGAGGAGAGGTTGCATATTCACTGCCTTGAAGTGAATCCCAAGCCTTGGAATACTTCATCCTTAAGAAAGGATTTTGATGGGATTACCTTGGAGCGAATCCCTGCAAAAGTAAAACCTCGAAATTTTTTAAAGCCCGAAAAAAGGGCTTGAAGCCAAAAGCTTCCTTCATAATAAAGAAAGCTAATTCACTGAGCGGATTGACTATGCGTTGAGCAGAAGATGAATCTCTTGGAGCTCCTCCCTAAATTCTATAAATAGAGAGGTATAGACACTTCATTGGTAAGATGAAATAAAGGCAAACACTAAGGTAGAATACTAAAGCCTGAGGCTGGCATGCAACTTATAGGGATCCATGCTTGTTGTTCTTAACAACTCCTCTATGAGCTTTACTATAAGATTTATCATGAGTTTCTAAACATATCTTGTTGGGATTGAAGAGCAATTTAATTTCTTTTGAGTTATTGTTATTTATGAATGCTTATTTTCTTTAAGATTCAAGTTTTATTGGTTTGATTGTATGCTTAATTCTTAATGGTGAGGAACGACCATTAATGCCCGTGGAACATGAATGATGTCGAGAGACACATTCATGTATCTAAACCCTTTCAAATCAATTAAGTATGTCAATGTTTGGGAACATAATTTAGTACTTGGCTTGAACTGTTCCATCTTAATAATGATAGTTTGTTGTTCTAGATAGCCTTGATCAAGGAATTAACCTGGTTTGACCATAAAGAACAATGAACATGAATAAATATAGAATTTATAAGTAACAATAATAAGAAAGATTTAAAAGCTACTTTAATCCCAACACTTGTGTTGAAATTGTTAACCTTCTCTTATGTTTGTGTTTTATTTTAATCTTGCTAAATAATTATTAGGATTATTATAGTTATTTCACAACATCTATACCTCAAACTTTTATAATTTTCTCACTTTATTTTGAAAGTTATTTTTACTCTAGTCATCTTTAATTTATGTGGATACAACAATCCTCAATTGTACAGTTGACTCGATCCACTTGCCGAGAAAATATTTTTAAATTCTCCATCATCAAATGTCTAACCCTTCTATAGCGTCTGATATTCATACATCATTTATCCACCCTATACTGTCTACTACCCTCATACTATCTACATCCACAACATTTATTGTTCCATTATCTTTTAACCATTAATCACAATCTATTAATTTAACATCAAAACAACAACAATCCTTGGAGTTGAAACCTTTGTCAAACCACTTGAAATATATTTATTGGGATGATGAGGAAAGATTACCAGTAATTATTTCAGTAGTTTATTGAAACAACAAAAAGATGAGCCACTACAAGTTCTAAAAGTGCATAAGAAAGTCATTGGATGGACACTAGCTAATATTCTTAGAATAAGTTCAACCATATGTATGCACAAAATTCTTCTGGAGAATGAGTCTAAACAGATCAGATAACCCAAATAAGGCTCAATCATACACTACTAAATGTGGTGAAAACAAAGGTGACCAAGCTACTGATGGTTGAGATCATCTACCCAATATCTGATAGTACGTGGGTTTCACCTGTCCAAATTGTTCCAAAGAAGTCTGGGGTTAACTATTATGAAGAACAAAGATAATGAACTTGTGCTAACAAGGGTAGCTAATAAGTGGAGAGTTTGTATAAATCATAGGAAGTACAATGAGGCCACTCAAAAAGATCATTTTCCTCCCCCATTCATTGATTAAGTAATTTAGATATTAGTAGGTAAATCACATTTTTGCTTTCCTTGATGATTCTTTTGGTTGTATGCAAATACACATAACACATGAGGACTAACAAAAACATAAGACCACTTTTACCTATCCTTATGACAGTTTTTCCTATGCAAGGATGTCATTTGGCCTATGCAACACACCTGCTACATTTTAGAATTGTATGATGAGTATATTTTCAAATTTAATTGAGAGTTTCATGAATGTACTTATGGATGATTTCACCGTCTATGGCTCTTCATTTGCTGAATGTTTGCATAATTTATAAAAAGTTTTGAAATATGTATTGAGATTAACCTTGTGCTTAATTATGAAAATGTCATTTCATGGTTAAAGAATGTATAGTCTTTGACCATCTTATTTCTAAAAGAGGTATACAAGTTAATAAATCCAAAATTGATGTGAGGAAGGTGTGGTCATTTCTTAGGAATGTAAGCTTACATTGTTACTGGTTATTTATGCTTGATTGTTACTGGTTATTTAGTCAAAATAAATATTTAATTTTTTTATTAATTAATATTGTGTTTCATATGTGATTTAATAACCTTGGTGGATAGAAAATATTATCGTTATGATATAAGAATTAAGAACGTTGATATGGAATAAAAAAAGTGTGATTTATGTGTAATACATGAAATTCGATACATATTGAATGGATAAAGATTTGTGATGAAACATGACATAATAGTTAATAATAATGAGAGTGGACCTACTAAGGTGAAAAAATGTGATATGTAAGTACTAAAAGGGTAGGAACTATTCATTCAAATAAACACAAATATGAGATAATGAACGTCAATGGAGATTTTAGCCTTTAAGATGAAGGTGAAGTCACTAATACACGATGAGATATATAATAAATTATTTTATTATGTGATGTTGCTATGTGTTATTGAGCTTGTGCTGTTGTCCGACAGTTTTTTTTTCACCTTTAATTTCTTTATTTCTAATTTTTAATTTCGCTCTCACTAATTAATTGTAATTTGACATGTAAAACTAGTCCTAGTCATTAATAACTGTCCAATTAATTCATACAAGTTTTGGTTTCATGAATCATAAATGTCATTCTTTAATCTTTATTTACACCGTTATTGTTTCAACTTTTTATATTTTTTTTTTTTTATTTTTGTTTCAAGTGGTTCTTCCAAGAAATACTGAGAAGAGTCAAAGTAACTTACATTCCACCCAAAACAATAACGAATTTATGAATTTTTTTCTATATTTTGTTTATTTCCAAAGCAAGATTTTTTAATTCAAAATTGATTTTTTAGTAAAGGTTGTTATAGATAATTTGATTTTTTATTCAATAAATTTTAATTCTATTTATCATGTTCTTAGTTCAATTTTTTATTTTATTCGACCTTTCATTCCAGTTTATTACCCTAATAATATTATTGCCATGTTATGTTCTCCTAAAAAATTAATGTAGAAACAAAGTTCTGAAAGGTCAAAACTTTTTGTTTTTGTGGTTATTAGAAACAATTTGTAACAGAACAAGAATTGAATAAAATTGCTAAATTTGAATAACCTTGACAGTTTTGTAGTCTATGTTCAAGTTTAATAACAACGTATAAATGTTATAGATCGTTGCTAGAAAGTTATACATTGACTATGCTTATGATATTAATAAAATAATGTATCCTAATCATTATTTCAATTTAATTTCTATCTTAGTTTCATCTTTCACTTATGTTTTAAATATCCAACATTAGAATATAGAAAATTATTAAATAAAAAATAATTTTAGAAAAAAATAATTAATTTGTTATATTATTTAAATTAGATATATATTAAAGATTAAAAGTTTATTAGTATCTAAATTAATTTCAATTATTAATATATTTTTTAAATTGATATATATTTAGTTATCAAAATTTTAATAAATGATTATTTCATTTATAAAATTATTAGCTATAGATATTAATATAAAAATTATTTATTAATAATAAAAATTAATTTAAATATCAATAATTTTTTAATTTCTAAAATAGTATTTAATTTAGTAATTTAGTTAATATAGTAGTTAATTATTATTATTTTCTCTAAATTAATCTTTATTTGATGATTTTTATGTGTAATGCAGTTATTTTATACTTTTAATATTTATTCTAAGAGAAAAAATTAAATCGAATTTTTCAAAAAGAAGTGAACCGTTACTTTTATATTTTCTTTATTTACACCATTATTTGACCAGATATTAATTGTTTATTAAAGTTATAATGATGTCAATTTATAAAATAACATTACACTAAAAAAATTATTAAATAGAAATCAATTTTATAGAACACAGATAATTAGTTGTTATAATAAATAAATTAAAAATTAATTTAAAAATTAAAAAAATATTAGTTTTAAAATTAGTTTTTATTATTGATAAATAATTTCTATATTAGTAGTTAAAACCTTGGTAACGAATTAAAAATCAATTTAAAAATAATTTATCAATAATAGAAACTAATAATTTTTTAGTCTCTAAAATAGTGTATAATTTAATCATTGTTGAAACTAATTATTTTTTTTATCTAAAATTGATTTTTATTTAGAAAAATGATTTTCTTCTAATGCTAATAAGAAATCATGATTAATATTTACATATGAATATTTAAAATATAATGTAAGCGTTATTTATCTATTATGTTTAGTTAAAATAATAGTTTTAAATTAAATAATAAATATAAGCATTGCTTACTTGCTATATTTATAAAGTGATTGTTCAGAAGATTAATTAGTGATATTAGATTTTTAATATTTTAATATAAATAATTATATCTGGTGATATTAATTTAAAGATAAGTAAGTCTTAATTGAAAACACAATTGTTGACTACTTTACGTAATCAAAAGATGTTACGATAATATATATTTATTTGTCTACAATGTGATTTGTTTGTTTTAGAATACTTTATTTTTTGAAGTTCTCAATTATTAAATGTTGTTAGCATCTTTAATTTGAAAAAGAGGTGGCAGTGTAAAAGGTGGGGGCAAATTTTGGTAAGTAACTTCGTTATGAAATTGACATTTTGCATGATTTCAGTTTCCAAGAAATGAAGGTTCTATTAATATATAAATTTAGAAGTAAGCAAAGGTTCATTAATGAGTATATAGGTATGTGTAAAGGGACCATTCATATTTTCCAAGCCAAAGTAAATTCCAACAAACATTTACAGGCTATGCACTATCTTTTACATCAATTTACAGTGCTAAAGTTTATGTTGCAAACAGAAGAACATTGACAAAAAAAATGCCTAATTTTCTGATGACACAGATGCATGCAATGCATGCATTGGAACAACTCGGTCCACCTTTACCTTGAGAGTAACAATAGAATTGAAAGTTTCAACAAAAGTAATTGAAAGTTTCTATAATTGAAAGCACTAACAATTTACCTTCTCGCAATTGGATCAACTACCTTGCCTTTCTCAACCTCCATAAATACCCTCCATAACTATTCTCTTTATTTCTTATTTTAACCATTACTATTTATATATAATTTTACTACTCATAAAAAAAAACACTTTGCATGATATTTAACCTGAAACTTCTAGTATCATCTTCACTGACTATTTTACTGACTGTATTTATTTACAAAACTTGAACAAATAACTTCATTATTACTATAAAAAAATCAATTTAAAAATAAAAAAATAATTAGTTATTATATTAATTAAATTAGATATTATTTCAAAAATATTTTTATTATATTTAAAATTGTTTTTATTATTAATAAAAAATTAAATTAATTTTTAAATTGATATATAATTCATTATCAATTTTAAAATTTAAATTAATTAATATAATTAAATATTTGATAACTAATTAAATATTAATTTATAAATTTTATTAATAATAAAAATTAATTTAGATACTAATAATTTTTTAATCTCTAGTATCTATTTTAATTAATTTAATAATTAATTATTATTTTTTAAGTATCTGAGTTAAATATAATTTCTTAAAATTGATTGGATTCCATTTAAATACATTTGTTTCGCTAAATTATACCAGAAGATATAAGAAAGGCCGTTTAATCATTTTCAATTTTTAGTAAATTGTAAACATCAATGTCAAGTATTTGATTTTTTTTTTCAAAACTATGTCAAGTTTTCAGAGTATAATATTTGACCCAATTTCTTTAAATAAAACATGTTCTTAAAATTTTATTAGCTGTTAGATAATAGTTTATTAATTTGAATCAACTTGTAAAGTTTTTAGTTAACTTATACTGTAGTCAAACACACCCTATAACTGTTATTATATTCTAATTAAAACGGCTTTTGAAGTTAGACACAAAGTCAAGGACAACCCAAATAATAACCACATATTTTCATTCTTTTGTTTATACCTTTTTATCTGTTTTTTAGCTTTCTTAACAAATCTATGATCACAAATCTAGTGTGTTAATTTGATTAGACAGTTTCTTTAACTCTTTACTAATTTAATTAAGATACAGATCCTTGTAGGAACTAGTAGTAAAATATAATGAAAATTTTAGATTCAATCTTAAAACTAATTAATATTAAATAAAGTTATCCGAATTACAAAATTAACATAATATAGACTAAAAACTTATTTTATCTTATAAACTCATATTCGTAAAATGAAAATAATATATATATATATATATAACTTCCTAATATGTTAGTTAACCTAAAATCAAAACTGTTTCTAGTGAAAGGTTTTGAAAGATTAAATAAAATTAAAATTATTAAAGATCATCAAATACAACTTGAAAAAATACTCAAAAGAAAGAATAATGCGAGAATAAACAAAATAGAAAATATATAAATAATAGTAAATAAGATGGTAAAAATAAGCACAAATAATTATATTTTTTTAATCATTCACATTTTTAATATTTAAGATGTTTTGTTCTTAATATCCCTACAAGAGTTACATCCAAATCCTAAATACATATAACTTATTTTTGTGGTTACACCTAACTCTTAGTAGGTTACGCTCCACATGTTGCAATTCACCTCGTTACATATCTATATCATTATTATAATGTTCACATCTTTTACCACTTCCACCTCGATCAAATTCATCTATACAACTTATTCGTGATTTGATTTATAAAATAATTTATAATTTGTTCTTAAGATGTCTTCATATTAAGAAAGTTTACTAAACAAGTTACTACCAGAAATCATGAAATAAAAACCAATTTTAGACACGAAAAATAATTAGACGAAAAATAATTAGTTGTTATAGTGACTAAATTAGAGACCATTTTAGAAACTAAAAAAAGTTGGTTTCTAAATTAGTTTATATTATTATTAAATAATTTTTAATTTGGTATCTAATTGGCTACCAATTATTTAAATTCTAAATTTGGTAGCAAAAATCTTGGTAGCTAATTAGATATAAATTTAGAAACCATTTAACAATAATAGAAACTAATTTAGAAACCAAAATTTTTTTTTAGTCTCTAAAATGGTCTCTAATTTAGTCACTATAACAACTAATTATTTTTTGTCTCTAAAATTGGTTTCTGTTTCATGATTTTCTTGTAGTGAGTCAAAATATAAAAAATTAGGCCAAGTACAAAAATATCAAAGTGAACTACAACAACCAAGAGGACAACAGAGAAATATAAATCACTACAAGAAAATGGGGTATTAGCTATGTAATATTTGTGTCGGCCAAGAGCAGGATGCGAATTGCGCCGGTCAAACTCACGAAAAGCCAACACAAAGAAGATGTTGTGTGGGTCAGCTGACACATGGAGGACGCAAAGAGAGAGTTAAATAATAGTAATAATAATAATAATAATAATAATAATAATAATAATATTGGGTTGGCTATACTCACTCATGGGACAGAAATAATTTGAAGTGTGTGTCGACCAAGACCGACGATACATGTCCAGAAAAAACAAATAATCTTTGATGCGTCAGTCTAGCCGACACATAGGTATAATCCTTTTAAATTTTTTTATTGTATGCATAAATTTATTTATTTTAAATTTATAATATTGCAATAAATATTTTAGTTTTAAATAATTTATTTTGGAGTGAAATTTAAATTTTGATATAAGTTAATTAAATTAAATTATTTAGTTGATTAAAGTGTTTAATATTAAAACTATTTAAAGAAATTATTTGAAAAGGTTAAGAAAGAATTGAAAAAAATAGAAAAATAATAATTGAGTAAAGAAAAAAATACTTATTTTACTTTTGCAAATATTATATAAAATATGTATAAATTTAGGGATATAAATTTGACATGAAATAATTAATGTAAAATTTAATGAATGTATTTAAAAATAAAGAAACAATTATTGTGATAAAATTTGAAAGCAAACTTAAGAAAATAAAAAGTCAGGATAAAACCATTGATTGGTAACTTTAAAAAAATATGAATCTCATAATATTTGTAATGTATAAAGGAATAATTTATTTTGAACTCGAGATTTCCCTTTGATGTCCGTTATAGTTCAAAGAGGTGACTTCTCAGAAATGAAGCATAATCATTTTAAAGATTTATCCACAAAATATATAATACAATTATTAAAAGTGAGTGTGAGTGAACAATTTATTCTTAATTGTTAAATTACTACCATACCCAAAGTATCCAAACTTCACATGTTTTATAAATGCAAATTGAATATATAACAAAATTATTCTTTAATTATTGGTCCTCCTTTCCAATCTCTTATTGAGGAACATGTGACTAATTCAGGATATGAGTGTGTTTTACAAGCAACTACTTAGGACATAACATGCAATTTCAAAATTTTTAATGTAAATATAGTAATAGTAATAAAAGAAATAAACAAAAAGAAAACTTGAATTCTTATACTTAGTGAATCTGACCTCCAAATGAACCTGACATTTTCCAAATGAACCACATAATAATGTAGTAAGTTTTGAGTCATGAAATGACACATGTGTACTATTCTTTATAAGTACATTAATACTTTTCCTCAATGCACTAAAAAACATATTCATAGATTTAGCTTCTTTTAGTGTATATCATTGACCTCCTATTAAGCAACATAGATGTTGTACCACATAAAACAATCTTGATTGCATAACAGGTCTTTGACATCTAGTGATTTTACTAGGCTTAGTTCTTAAATATGCCATTATAGGAAATTTGGATTACTTAGCATATTTTTTTCTCCAAATTCCAAAAAGAAATATAACTGCATATGTTATAATCTTAGGTAATTAATAATTATATTGGGTGTGAATTTAATCAATCAACACTTATAAACGATTTCATATTTTGCAAATCTAATCACGAATAAAATGATTTTGATAATTATTAATGTAAAATTTCAAATATTCATAATATTTATAGGGCTTGATTATATAATTAACATTTACTTGTATTTAAAAATCATTGGGTATCTCGTAATAATTCACTATATTATAGATTTAGAAGTTGAGGTTTCAAGAGAAAGGTAAGGAAGCTATATTTTTTTACTTCTATAAAATATTCTTCAAAATAGTACTTTTTAAATTGCTATAAAAATTTATTAATTTTATTTGCTGTACAAATGTTTAAAATAATTTGGGATAACAGGAAATTTATATATTTTCTTAATTAAAATGTTAGAAATAAAAATATTTTACATTTAAGCAAAAACATGCTAGTGAACCCATGAGCACATTGTTCTTAGATATCTTCGTTAAAGAAAGAATACTCTGATTAGAAATATTATTTGTAATTTGTAATAAATAATAAGTCTGATATATTTTTTTTAAATATATATATATATATATATATATATATATATATAATTTTGAAAGAAATTAAAAGTTGTGGGTGTATAAAAATAAATAGGGGCTGTATAGAGCAAAAGTCATGCGCAGCAGAATGGACCCAAGTTTTTCAAAAATATGTTGCAAATAGTGAAGTTGTGGGTGTATAAAATAAATAGGTGCTGCATAGAGTAAAAGTAATGGACAGCAGAATGGGCCAAGTTTTTCAAAATATGTTGCACATAGTGAAGTGGTGGGTGTATAAAAATATAGGGCCTGCATAGAGTAAAAGTCATTGGCAGAAGAATGGGCCCAAGTTTTTCAAAATATGTTGCAAATAGTGAAGTGGTGGGTGTACAAAATAAATTGGGGATGCATAAAGTAGAAGTCACGGGCAGCAGAATGGGCTCAAGTTTTTCAAAATATGTTGCACATAGTAAAGTGGTGGATGTATAAAAAATAGGGGCTGCATAGAGTAAAAGTCATTGGAAGAAGAATGGGCCCAAGTTTTTAAAAAATATATTGCAAATAGTGAAGTAGTAGGTGTATAAAATAAATTGGGAATGCATAAAGTAGAAGTTATGGGCAGCAGAATGGGCTCAAGTTTTTTCAAAATATGTTACAAATAGTGAAGTGGTGAGTGTATAAAATAAATAAGGTTGTTTAGAGTAAAAGTCATGGACAACATAATAGACCCAAGTTTTTTCAAAACATACTGTAAATAGTAAACTGCTGGAAGTGAGAATATCAAATAGAGGGGGTCTGAAAAGTTAAAGTATTAATTAGTAATAATTTTAAAATGGGCACAAGCTTTTCAAAACATATTGCTTTATTACATATGACTTTTAAATAACTTTCAAGTTTCAATTAACTAAAATATTTTAAAAATTGTGATAGATAAAAATTGAATTAAGAAAGAGAATAAATTTTATTAATTTTTTATACGTACGTGTTAAATAAAATTACGATGTTTATTATACGTACGCTTTTAATGAAATTACGACGTATGAGTTACGGTGTTTATACATACCCGTTAATTAAAATTACGATGTATGAATGATGATGTATGTATTATCGTATTATATTTAGCTCGAACATTATTGTATCCTATTCGTTTAGGATTTACAAATACAAAATTCTTACACTAACTCAATAATTAATTACATGAATTAGTATGTTTTAAATATCCACATATTAAGTTTGAACAACAAATGATGGTGTAGCCTTCATGATCGATTGATTTCCTTGGAATTTTGAGATGAATGGTGGAAGCAAATGAATGAAGTGGACAAGGATGGTTCCAATGGAGCTATGGTTTCCTTGAAGGTGCATGAGAGGTAGGGAGAATGATTGGTTGGGCCATATCACTTGGAGAGGTGAAGAAGAAGATCAAAGTGTTTATCCTAGACAAGGGAGTGAGAAAGCTTGCAAACTTGGACAACAATTCACTCATATATTGATCTTAGAAAAATGAGAGCCAAGCACCTCAATATAGTGATGAGGTCCGACCATTGTACAACGAAAAGAATGGGAAACTTCAAACCAATTAAGCTTGAATTAGGCGCCTAAAATGAGCTCACAAGGCAAGCATGACAAGGTATGCTTCATGTGACTCTTTTAGATCTAAATGACCGGCCTAGGTTAATTAGGAGTTTTCTAGAAACCCTAATTTAACCTAGGTTTGTTTTTAGATGTTGAAATCCAACCCTAATTTGATTTAAGAAAAATTACAAGTAAATTTCCTATTTTACTTTTAGCAAGAAAATAAATTCTACTTTAGAAATTCTACACTAGGTTATGGTATTTTTGAACTTGTATAGAAAGGTGTCTCTGCCATCAGTAGCAGAGTCCTAGTATTCTTGAATCTTCTTTGCCATGGACCTAGTGATTTAGCCTGAGCTTGGCCTTCTTCCATCAACAAAGTTCACCAGTGACAAATGTAATGCATTGGACACTGATATCCTCATGATTCATGTATTAGGTCATTTGCAGGGTATACGTATACTATTGAGTGTTGATAATTTCATCATCAACATGCAGAGTAATGTATCGAGATTGAATGTATGAAATGCTTGATTCTTCAAGAAGATTGAGACAACCCTTCATAGATGGTGTTCATGATTTTGTTTCTAAGGAAATGGATCAAGTTTCATACATACTAGATGGAGGGGTAAGGTGTTTGTGTGTAAAATGTTTTTGTGGGAAAATTCTCAAACCTTCTCATGTCAGAAGTCATCTACTTCAACATGGCTTTCAACCCAACTACAGGACATGGGTTTATCATGGAGAAGTGGGGATAAATGAGGTTAACTTAAACATTGCATCCACCATTTATGATAACATCAGGCGTGATGATATGACTTTGGGTTTTTAGCCGAAATGGTGAACAATGCATACATGCAGGAAAGTGATATAAGAACTCGTTATGTCAAAGTTATTGAAGATGTAGAAGAACAACCTAATGCTAAAGCACAAAAGTTTTATGATATGTTAGCATCTGCTCATCAATACTTCAAAGATTTAGAAGTAACTTTAACTAAAATTAATATGCATGAAAGTGAAGAGTCAAAGATTGCTAGATTTGTGAGTGGATTAAGACGAAAAATTCAAAATGTTGTAGAACTTTATGAGTATACATCATTGGAAAACATGGTTCACCTAGCCATCAAGGTTGAATCACAAAGAAAACATCTTTCAAACATACTCAAAATGATGGATTTTACAACTCATCTTGGAAGGATAAAAATAAATTTGCAAAGCAAGATAATGATGACTTTGAGCTCTTGATCTTGCGGTTTTTGTGGTGGTTTTGGCGGAAGCATTCACGGATTGAGGTGGAATAAGGCTCTCCTAGGAGTTGTGTAAGCCTTAGAGGTGCATGAAGAGTATG
>Ga0123342_1002586_pt1 | contig 29916 bp, 15 predicted proteins | sample Turbeawhitnodule_FD_89960 | JGI IMG/M metagenome (GOLD analysis project Ga0123342, IMG submission 89960) | Root nodule microbial communities of legume samples collected from Mexico - Turtle bean Mexico white nodule | ecosystem: Host-associated > Plants > Roots > Nodule | place: Mexico: Nepantla... | reverse complement strand
AAATATATATATATATAAAAATAATTTTATAATATAATATATATATATATATATATATATATATATATATATATATATATATATATATATATATATATATATATATAATTAAATATAATATAATAAAAAATTAATATGATAAAATAATATTACAAAAATAAAAATATTAAATATTAATTGAATTTATATTATGAAAATGTTTAATAATATTATTAATAATAATAATAATTAATTATAATAATAAAATTGTAATTTTAAAGCAATAATAATAAATATAATTATTTATAATAAAAAGATAAATCTATATAATAATAGTATTAATTATAAAAAATAAATATAAAAATAATAATGTTATTTAATATAAATATATTTTTATTAAAATTTTATAATTATAATTTTTGGATATCATTTATTTTTATTTAAAAAACTTTTTATAATTAGATAATTTATATTTTTTAACTGAAATATTTAATTAATAATATTTTAATTTAAACAGATTTCATATATAAATAAGTAATTTATTTTTATTAATTATAATATTATATTTTTATTAATTCAATTCATTTTATCATACGTAAATTTATTAAAATTTTATTTTTAATTTACAAAACAATTTTCTTACAATTTTTCATGTTTTGCAAGCTTTCATATTTTATATTTTTATATTTTTGCTGAAGTTATTTATAGGACAATATTAGAGAAGAATTTATTTATGAAGTACTAAAAGGCATAAATAATTAAATAATCTATTTATGTAATTACTTTTAATATAATAGTGCAGAAATAATTTATAAAATTTTAATTAACTTTAATTTAAATAAAAAATAAAATAAAATTGTAAACATGTATTTTAAATCTCACAAAAATAAATTAAAACTTCTCTCACAACCATTATCTCATTCTCTATATAAATTTATTTTACATACTCTAATCAAACAATCTATTTTTTTACAATTTTTTTCTCAAATTATTCCAAATCAATTTCTCATATTACGTCAGATCATCTCTTTAATGCTTTGTTTGGATTAGAGGGTGTGGGAGAGTGGAAAGTTAAGGGTGTGAGGGAGTGGAAGTGTGAAGATTTGAGAAGAAAGTGTGAAGAAAGTTGAGGGTGTTTGAATTGGGGTATGTTAGAGTGGATGTATGAGGAAAGTTTATTGAAATATGTAAGTGATGTGATGGTTGCAAGGATATTTTGAATTATTTTTAATAGTGTAAGTGATAAAATTACAAATTTACCCTTGTGTATAAAAAGAAGAAAAAAATGATAATTAATTTTGTGCACATTTTATTCAATAAAAATAATTTAAAATTTCAATTATAAATAAAAAAAATAAAATAATGTAAAATTCAAATAAATAAAAAAATATAAAATGTATTTATGATTCTTTAAATTATATTTATATATATATATATATAAAGTAATGCTTCAAATAAATAAAAAATCTTTTTTAATAAAGAAATAAATGTTAAAAAATACTTTTGTAAACAAAAGAATCTAAAAAATAAAGGAATATTCTAAAAACAGAAAAAAAATTCAATGTTTCATGACTAATATGAAAAAAAACTCCTATTAATCAATAAAAAATAATAATTATATTAATTTGATCTAGATTTAAAATAGATTTTAATTAAGACAAATTGATTCACATTATATTTAATTAAAAGAAATTAAAGTTTTAATTATAAATAAAAGAAAATATAATTTAATGGCACATAATCGATTATCACTTCCGTTAAAAACAACACATAATCGATTATCCAAAGTTTTATTGTACATAATCGATTATTCATGTAGTTAAAAAACCAACATAATCGATTATGGTCATACATAATCGATTATGTTCACTTTTGTATAGCTTCCATAATTGATTATGTCACGAATTTTTAGTTTGCTCACATGGTCATTGCATATACTTCCAAAATTCACACAATATTGAGGGCACAAATAACTTTACACTCATTGCACCTGATTTTCACTCACTCACACTCTCCTTTCTCTTCACTTCTCAAAGGATCCTCATTTTGGCCAATTTTTTCCTCACCCTCACCATTAATAGATACAAACGAGGATGACACCTAACATCCGTATGCGGCTAAAGTGCCACCCCAATCCAAACATAGGTTAAGTCAAAGAAACATATATACATGTGAGAGAAAAAAAGAATCACTCACTCTCCATTTTTTCCATCCTCATATCATCTCCTTCCATTGGATCCAAACAATTATAGGACTGACACTTCTATTCTCTTAAAAGGAATGTCACTTCATGATAAAAAAATTTATCAGCATTTGATATTATCACAAAAATCTCTGACAGAGCCATCAAAGCAATAATTCACAAAATAATATTCTTTTTATAATCTTTATTTTCCTGTCCTTTTTACAACTAGTTTGTATTATCTTATCCTGTAAAAAAAAATATTATCACACATTTTTCTTGTTTTTCTCTCTCCTTATCATAAAAAAATAATGAAAACATTACATTACTCTTAATAAACAATCTTCAATAACATCCCCACCTACATCACTTAGTAACATAGTACATGTTTAGATTTCAGGTGATTTTTTTTTAAATATTTCATTTCTAGAATAACAATTTCTACTATTTTTGTATTGGAATTCAAAAAACATTTTCCCAATTAAAATCTAGAAAGAATTTTCACAAATAGCCAATATCTAGATTCTTGACCTGACGTGTTTCAAGATTGAATAAAAATAATAAATGAAAAGAAAGCATTTACCATCATTCTTGATCTATTTTGCTAGCTTAATCATTCCAGATTCTTGTTAACCGGTAGTAAGCAGAAAAACTGCAAAAATAGACTTAGGGTGTGTTTCACAATTATATTGGCCTAGTTAAGTCACCATTATACTTCTGTTAGTAATGTTATTAAATATGTTAGAAGTAGATTTTAAATTTAATTTAATTATATAAATTAATTTTAAAAAATTGAGTTATATTTAAAATTTATTTTTTAATATAATACAAGAATCATTCAAAATTTATAGTAAGAATAATTTATTGAACTTGATTAACTCTGTACTACTATTTATTCACTATCTAATGGCAAAAGTTGAAGGATTCAAAGCTCAATAAATTTTCCCTTAAAAGAGAAGGATAACCATAGTATTGGAGACTTGCAATACAACATACCTTATTGGTTTATCGGGGGAGAACGTACATACTTTCTCTTATTTAATACACTATTTTTTGTAGTTAGACTCAACTTTTATGTTTTAGTCCATCTTTACAATTCACAAAGATGATAAAAGGAGTTTTTGATGTATAAATCACCGCCAAAAACTTAAAATTAGGCGTGAATTAAGTAACACTAATGAAAGCATTTATAGAATGAAATTTATAATATTACTGTTGGGTCAAAACTAAAAGGAAGATGGTCAAGAGCATATTTGAGTGCAATCCCATCACTCTTTCTCTCTCTAGGCATTGGGCTAGGATATATTCCTACATGGATGAGCAATGGAATGGGTTTCTCTTGTTGAAGGGAGAAGAAGGGTTGCTTGGTGAGGAGTCATTTCATCAACCAACTATGAACAAAATTGTATTCTATGATGCTTGGGGCAATGGAAAGCAATTTCAGATCCTATTCTCTTTTTTTTCCTACACTGTGCTTGCAACTTGACAAATCTTGTTGGAAAGAAGTGATGCCAATTGCCCCCACTAGTTTGTGGGTCCTCATCATTTGCCCCCACCATGTATACACCTCACTAACACAAACAAGATGAGGAAACAAAGGATGAAGGTTTCGGAATAGTCACCAGTGTATGCCACTCAACCTCATCATATGCCCAAACAACATTTTCTCTTGTTGGAGGGAAAAAGTTTTCAACCCAAATAATGCGCATGAAAGAAAAAAAAAATTGCCCAGAACTACATCTTTTTCTTGCTTCAAGATCAATCAGAAAAATTAATCATTGGCAAAATTAGTAAAAATAGTTAAGCTTCTCAAACATATGCATCTCATTCACAATGAAATACATGATGAAGCACTTGAGGTAACAGGGTTCCGTGACTTGCGTGGAGTGAAGCATCAACATCACACACATAACATATCTTAAGAGAATATGTGATCTGTTATATATGCTTCTGAACTTCTTTAACCATCATTTCTTCCCAAGTCAAGACCAGCACCAACTCTTAACCTCCTAATCCAACTTTAGTTAGCTGCAATGTCAATTCTTCTACTAGCAATCTCCTAATCCAACTTTTTTTAATCATACTTTAATTAATCATGATAAAAATTAGTACCATAGCTATTTCAATTTATATTAAAAAGATAGCTTGCGCTATCATTGATTTAATTCAATTATTATTAAAAAGTTTGACATGTAATATGTTTTATATTTAATTTGATTACTTTAAAAAAATACCTTACTTCATAATTTTTTTTGTCAAAATTAACATCGCATAAATGTATTTTTATTGTGTTGTGCAGTGAAGTGATAGGTCATGACACAATACAAATGCATTTGTTAATTTTATAAAAGAATTAAAAAAATTGAGTTGAACATATTAAAAGTACCATTGGGAACAGCAAAGCCCTTTGTTATTGGGTTTTCCTTTCTTCCTGCAAGCCTGTTTTTCCTCTGCACCTCCATCTCTTTTATTGAAAGACCAAAATATCCTACATCAGATTTAACCAACGCCGCTGGACCAATAGAAGTGATATGGTAACTCCGTCCTTTATAAGCTGTTTTTTATTTTGAGTTGTGATAATTTGATACTCCTATTTTATTCTTGTATTTAAATTATATCTTTATAATTTTATTTATATTATTATTATAATATAATATTTTATTATGAATATTGACTTTGTAAGTAAAAATATAGTGTTAAAGATTTTTTTTTTTCCTTTCATTTTGTATCGAGAACAAGTTTATAAACTTTTTAGCGTGGTCTAGATGAAAAAAGAAAAAAAAGGTGAATAGACATTTTTTTTTATAATATCCTATTTTTGACTTGTATTTATTTAAATGACTTATTCCATTACTTAAATATACCAAATACTCTTTCACGTGAGGAATAAGTTACATGTAAACAGATTTCTCTCTATGCATATGTCAAAAAAAATTATTATTTTTTATAATATCCAATTTTTGACTTGTATTTATTTAAATGACCTATTCCATTACTTAAATATACCAAATACTCTTTCACAAGTGAGAAATAAGTTACATCTAAACAGATTTCTCACTATGCATATGTCAAAAATATTTAAATTCTAAAAGAAATGTCGTGAGTTTTTTTTTTTTTTTTAATCAATAATAAATAATGAATAAATGTGAGTCGCTTTAGGAATGATCCAATACTAGTACAAAGCACACAACCTTACACCTTTACTTCACGACACAACCCTGCCAACACCTAAAGGAGCACTATATAAAAAGTCGGCACGAAACGCCTACAACACTCATTCTTAGTCCAGACAACACCTCATGACATCATCTCCATACATGCCAAAGGAGCTAAACACCAATCAAAGAAAGAGAAATTCGCAGCCTACGACTTGGCAGTAACCCAAGACCAAGCCTTTAGTTGCATCAACGCAAACACCTTCAATTCATCTATTACACCCCCGTTAAATATTACTCTGTTTCTATGTTTCCAAATTTCGTTGACAACTGCGATCCAGATCACTCCCCAAACCTCATTTACCGATGCTGACACATTACATATCCTGAACTGAGAGAAATTTAACAAAGGAACGTTGTGGAACGCACTTTGCACACCCAACCAGGCACACCAATGGTTCCACAAAATCCACGTGAACCTACACTCAAAGAACAAATGTGAACAAGACTCCTCCTCCCCCGCAGAAAACACACACGGGACTAACCACCCTGATCCTGCGTTTCTTCAAGTTACCCTTAGTAGCCAACTTATTTTCTAACACCCTCCAGGCAGTAACTTGTGTAGCAGGTACAACTTTACACTTCCAGAACTTCATAAACTCCCTAGCACTCTCCCCAACACGACCCCCCCCCGCAGACGACAATACCCAGAATTAACCGTATACCCTACCTCCTCCCCTTTTCTTCCATCCCCGAAATCAAGCTCACATCCTGAATTACTTGAGACAGAAGACACGCTAAATTCTTTTCCCACTAAAAAACATTCATTCTCCAACCAAAATTCCATTCCCACCTATTGTTATTCCAATTCCCTAGCTCAACCACCTTAGAAGCTTTTGAAACACTTAATGAAAACAACCTCGGAAAAACACTTTTCAACGCCCTCCTACCCGCCCAATTATCTTCCCAGAACAAAACTTCCTTCCCATCACCTACCTTCCAGTCTAATGCTTCTTCAAAATTCTGACCCCACCTTTCTAAGTTCCAGACCTCCCTTAAATCTTTCCACCACAGGGAATCCTTATTGCCTCCCCTACCCTCTCTCAAGCTTCTACACCCCCGTACTTGGAAACAAGTACCTCCTTCCACAATCCACCCTTGTCCACCCCAACCGCCAAATCCATTTGCCAAGTAAAGCCAGGTTAAACGTCTTTAAGTCAATGACACCAAGCCCACCATCCTCTCGATCTTCACACACCTTTTCCCAAGAAGCCCATGCTACCTTTCTTCCATCAGAACCACACCCCCACAAGAAATTCCTTTGAATACTCACTAACTCGTTCGCCACCCCAACAGGCATTTTAAAAAGAGAAAGGTAGAACAAAGGAACAGAAGAAAGAACCGACTTAATCAATCTAATTCTCTATGCCATAGACAACAACCTACCTTTCCACCTACTCATGCTTCTCTTCATTCTATCAACCACCCCAGCCCAAAACGCCATTTTCTTATGACACCCTCTTATCGACAAACCCAGATAAACAAAAGGCAATGGCATACTTCACAATTAAGAATTGCCACAAAATGCTTAATCATTGTTTGCTCTACCCCCAAACCTCCTACCTTACTCTTCATAAAATTCACCTTAAGCCCATACGCAAGTTCAAAACAATTCAAAACCACCTTTATATTGAAAATATTTTTAACATTAGTTGCACAAAAGAAAATAGTATCATCAGCATACTGCAACATATTTACCTTCACCTTCTCTCCGCCAATCTCCAAGTTATCTATCAGCTCTCTCTCTCAGTTGCCATTTTGGACACGCTTGCCAAACCTTCTGTTGCGATAAGGAAAAAAAGCTAACGAGTGGCCTTGGCGAAGTTCCTTTTTAGTTGCTTTTATTTCTAAAATTCATTTTTAAGTTTTTTAAAATTATAAAAAATGATTTAAGTTAAATCATTTTTATTATAATAAACATATTTTAATATTTTATATTACTTTAAGTATTTAATTTTCTTAATAAATATAAATATATTTATACTTGTATGTAATTTAATTATTTAATTTATTTAATAAATACATATATTTTAATATTCTTAATTATTTGGATTGTCATAAAAAATATTATTTTATAAAAAAATATTTAATTTAATTTTCATAACAATATTTTTAATAATGACTATTTATATTTTAATAGTATTATTTTCAATTTAAATTATAAATAAAAGTATTTATATTTGTAATTAATTGAAGTGTTTAATTTTTTAAATAAATATTAATATTTTTAATTAATATTATTATTTAAATTTATTTAGTAAATATATATTGTAATTTTTTAATTATTTAATTGTAAAAACTATTATTTTATAAGTAATATTTATACATACACTATTTATGATAGTTTTCGGATGAATATACAATTATACAATGTGTAACTAAAAAATGCTAGCAACACTTAAAAAATGGGTAAAAGAAAATTAAGGACAAAACCATATGAACACAGTGACTTTGTGACTCTAATAACATAATTCAAATATGGATATGTGTTTTGACCAGTACTATTTTTCATAGTTTTCATTGTAATGATTGCAATATAACAACTTTCATAACAAAAAAAAAATTCTTGCAACAAGTATAAAAGTGAGTAAAGAAATGAAATAACATAACTTTTTAAGGAAAAATATATATATCAACTAACTAACTTCACATACATATGAATATGTGTCCGAAAGTAATGATATATGGAGAATTCTATTTTTTTACACGATCGTATTATAACTCTTAATATTATTATTTTAATATTTTTTATATTATTTAATTATAAATTTATCTTTTATTATATATATTTATTTTTAAATTTATCACATTAAAAATTATATACAACTTCAAAAATTATTAAACTATATTTTTTTTTTTTTTATCAATTGAGACATTGTTCACAGCCATAATTTTATTGAACATTGGTTTAGATTCACTATGTAATTTTAACACACATGTAACAACCAATATTGCATCACATATGTAACAACCAATATTGACTTAATCATGATTAACACACATTCACCCACTGTTCCACAAGTCACTCTTCACTTCCATAATTTCAACTGAACATTGGCTGAGAGCGTTGACCACATGTTTTTCTTGTATTATACCATTTTTATATTTTTCTTGTATCTCTCCTTCAATTTTTGTACAAACCATTATACTATATAAAAATGTATTTCAATTATGTTACAAAATCATAATTGGAATTATGATTCTAATATTCTCATATTTTTTTTTCTCGGGCACACTAGTCGATAAATTAGATAACTGCATAATTCATCATACATTACTTTTCGTCACGGCACACCAATTAATAAATTGGATAATTGCACAATTTAATATACATTGGTTTTTTTTTGACACACGCATAAATAAATTGTATACTTTGGAGATAGCAAATGAATTGGTTTTATGAATATTATTTAAATTCGTCTTAATTTTTAACGATAAATATTTGTATTAATTAAATATAAGTATGCAGGATGTTATTTTTTTAAATAGAATATAAGATAAAAATGAGTATATAATTGATTATCTTACGAGCATAATTGATTATTCATTATTTTTAACTGCATAATCCATTGTGTATTTTGTTCTTTTTCACTCATAATCGATTATCTATTATACAAAATCAAGACAATGCTAATCTAAGATCAAACAACCACTACGAAACTCACTTCCCTTCCACTTTGATGCCTCACGAACCTCTCCAAGCCCAGTGAACCAATTCACAAGTCTGTAAAGATAGTTTGAGTTTCTTTGAGTGAATTATGAAGTTTCACAACCATGGTTTTATATACAAGTGAAACAACAATTTATGGCACACATCTACTCTCACTCGCTGCATTGATAACATTCAAATGCAGTGTGTGGTCAAAGGATTTTTGAGCCAAAGTCAGAAATCTCATACCATGCGTCAAGAGTGCAATAGTGCATGGCAGTGGCAGTGCTTAAGCTTTGTCGTTGCGTGGAAGAGAGACTCGTGAAGAATAAATGAAGAAAAACAAGGGTAGATTCGTAAATTCAATGTGTGACATGGCTTTTCCTTCACTACTCTCTCCTTTCTCTTCATTCTTCACATGAACCCCTAAACCCCTTAACTTTCTCCCCATCACCTCCCTCACCCGCATGTAACCCTGGAACCAAACGGGGTGGCACTCAACATTCGTCATCGACAACAGTGTCACCCCCAAATCTAAACACTGTGTAAGAGATTGTCCCATATCAGCCTCACCATTCAAATACTTAACAATAATTTCACATTCTTTCATGAACAAAACAACACCTGAAAAGAAGATTGCATTAATCTCCAGAGCAACATCTACATCAGACATAATAGTCAAAAGAGTAGTCTTCTGAGCGACAACATGAAGCACAAGATCTGTTAGACTATGAGATGCAACATTTTGTCCAAAGCCAACTCAACTTGGGTAGTGCAATTGATTTTTGCCACTACATCCTCCAAACCTGAAAGGGATTCAAAACAATTTTGCAAGATCAAATCATTAGAGACAGTTTTAGATAAAACTCTTTTGTTAGTAATAAGCATGAAGTTCTTTTCTTGTATCAAATTTTGTAGCAAGTTTTCTGACTCATGAACACTCTTCAATGAGGACATATAAGGAGAAATATCATCTTGAGATTCGGACCCAATCCATATATCTTCAACAAGGTTAATAACAACAGATCAATCATTGTTGACTTCTTGAACAACAACATCAATAGTAACTATAAGAGCTACAAGAGTATCCTTAACCGATACAACAACATCATAATTTAAAATATTCTCAGCATAGTATAAAATCGGCATGTCCCAATTTTTCTCTTTTTTTTTTTGTTGACTATTAAAGATGTTAGATTCCTTAGACTGAGTAACAACAAATTTATATTGAACAACAACATATATTTTGGCAAAATAGTTTTACTTGTAAGTTTGATAACATTAAATATTTAATAATGAAAAAGAAAAATATTAAATATTATTTAATGAATTATTGTTTAATTAAAAATATAAGATATATTGAACAGAATACTATGAACAATAAATAACATACCTTAGACATGGTATATAATAATATTTTTAAATTAAAAAATAAAATAAAATAAATAAAATATTAATTTATTAAAGTGTGAAGTCTGTGTATTTACTGTTTAGTGTATATATCAGCATTTTATATTGAATACTTAATTGAGGTGTCACGGAACAGTAGAAAAGTAAGGTGTGAGGAAACTCTGGTAGAAGCATAGATATAAAAAAAATATTCCCTTATTCCCTGTCTGCTTATCCTTTCTATTATATTGGTTGGTTAATAATCGGAGATCGGAGGTAATTGAGCGGCCGATTGCATGAGCGGTTGTTGCGTGGGTGGCGGTGGCGAGGGCGGATCGGACGCGGATTGAGCAGAGGATCGAAACATGTCTGCGATCATAGTGTGCGGGAAGAGATCAGCGTTGTTCCAAGAGCTTCCCCCAAAGAGGATCCGTTGTTCTTCTTCTTCTTCCCCGGTTCGCCTCTCTCCCTCTTCCCTCCTCCTCCACCTCGCCGCCTTCTTCCCTGACATGGATAACCACCTCCTGGAGAAAGCCCTCGAAGATTGCGGCAACGACATCGACTCCGCTATCAGAAGCTTAAATCAGCTCCGCTTAGGAGCACCACCACCTCCTTCTCTTCATTCCACTCCCATTGCATCTGATGCTACTCTTCAATCGCAAGGTTGTTACCTTTAAACATCTTTCAATTTGATCATAAATGTAATTTGCATTAATTGGTGCTTTTGTTTTCTTTCTTTTATATTTTTGGTTCTTTTAAGGCATTTTCCAGTGAAACAGGTATGTAATTGATCAATATATGTTATGTGGACAGCTAATATAGGTTCTTTGCGCAGTAAATTATAAGCGCTTTTTTTTGTCTCTTCACTTCGCTGTTACTTCATACTCAATCAAACTATAAAAAAAAATGTATTATATTTTATATTAGATCAGTTTTGGTTTTGAAGTATATTAATCTAAATATAATCTCTATTCTAATGGCTTTTGTTGAACCTATATTGAGCTATTTTTTATAAACAGAAAACAATCCCTGATCTCATGAACTAGGCCACACACCCTTATAATGTATTATTATATTAGGCCAGTTTTGGTAGTCTGAACCTTGATTTTATTTGTTGTTTCATGATACAAATGAACATTTCGGGATATTGATGGAAAGAAGTGGTTGTTGTAGTAGGTGAAGGGCGATATGATGCAGAAGTTTCAGCTTCTGAGGATTCAGTTGCTGGAAAAAATTATCCCACAAATGGTGCTGAATGGGTGGAGCTTTTTGTTAAAGAAATGATGAATGCTTCAAACGTGGATGACGCCAAAGCTCGAGCGTCAAGAATGTTAGAGGCTTTGGAGAAGTCAATTTGCATGAGAGCAAGTGTTGAAACAGAGCGAAACTTCCACCAGGTTATTTATTATGACTAGATGTTTCTCAGCATAGTTATTGTCAACCTATATATCAAGCACAAATGCACTTTCAATTCCTTCCAATAAAAGTCATTGGGTGTGATATGATGTACTCATTGTTTGGTTTACTTCAGGAAAATACTGCGCTGAAGGAACAAGTGGAGGCTCTCGTTCAAGAAAATGTGATTCTGAAGCGTGCTATCTGTATTCAGCACGAACGCCAAAAAGAATACGAAGACAGAGATGTAGAGTTGCAGCAATTGAAGCAATTAGTGTCACAGTACCAGGAGCAGGTGAAAGCTTTAGAGGTAAATAATTATGCATTGACAATGCACCTAAAGCAGGCAGAGCAAAGCAGTTCCATCCCTGGACGTTTTCATCCAGATGTTTTCTAGGTATCAACTGTATCTGGCTGTTTCTGTAGTTTAACTAATCATGAAGAAAAAACAAGACAATGCGTTCAACTCTTCCTATTTAATGATCTGGCAAAAAATATCTATCCTACATATAGATTATTAGCTTTTTGATGTAGATTCTCATGTGATCAATATTTTGGATGTGTTATAGAGATTTGATATGACTTGCCTCAAGTAAGCCCCCTTATGATACGATATAGTTAAACTGTCTATAGCTTGTGGTGTTTTCTGCTGCCACCATCGTTTTTGTCAAGCTTCTAGCAACTCACGCTTAAGGAATGATCATGTTTTTGCTGAGACAAAAGGATTACAACCTGATGCGAAGAGTGAATCTGTCATTTTTTGCAGTCATTCCCTAATGGATTGCCCACATACATGATGGTGTATGGTGGGTTTGGACTAATTAATCAAGATTGTGGTTAGAGAGTGTGAGAGAGGGGTTTCTTCTGAAGGACGATAGTGTGGTATTTTGTAAGATAAATTATATAAAATAATAATCATGAGTTTTACTATATCAAAATTAATTATTTAATTATTAATTATTTAATAATGATGTATGGCTTTAAATATGGCATGAGTTCACCATAGAGTAGACACAGACTTGGTGTGAGAAAGGAAAATACTTAAATGATAAGGTTGTTCTAACTTAAATAAAATTATTGCGCATTACCAAAGGACTACTTATTCTTATTTATTCAAATCATATCAGGGCCATAAGGGTCCAGTTGCAAAGAATGTTAACCAGTCTTTACTTGGTTTGTTTGTTTTCATTTAAACTTTTAAATTTATAATACACAAATTAAGAAATTATGAGATCAGCATTTTTATATATTAAAATTATTTATAAATTTTAACATTTTTTTAGTATTTTATATTTTCTCTCTCTTGATAAATAAAAAATATAGTTTTGTTTTTCATACATCATTATGCAACTTGACATCTCACTCAGTTATGCTGACACCTCAAATAATAATAATCATTTGTCATCACATGACAAAAAAATATTATTAAAAAAATAAATATAAAAATATAAAAATATGGGGACTAGACCTAAACCCATATGTTAGCAAAAAAAATTATCAATGAATAAATCCTAAATTAGTCAATTTATCAGCACCTATGTAACACAAACACTGACACGTGTAGCAACTAATGGAAGGAAATAAGAAAAGACAAAAAGTTATAGCAACTGATTGAACGAAATTGCACAAAATTGCAAAACTCATCACATTCATTTTGATTCACTCAATCATATATATAATAATTACAATTACTGGAGCTATAAACTAGGAATACTAATAATAATAAAATCTGAATTAATAACCAACAACACGGACACTGATACGACACGGACACGAAGATACGTATCATCTCTAAAATGTAGGACACGGGGACACGAATCTATATATTATATAATTATGAATTATATAAATTGACAATAAAAATGTATATACACAAGTACGTTCCAGATTATTTTTTAGAGCAAAACGATGTTTTTCATAACTAATTCAAAAGAATTTGTTTCTTATTTTTATAATCATAATAAAAATTCATACAATAAGTTTGAGTTTTTAAAAAAATAATGTATTTTTCTTTTATAAAATTATGTTGGAACTGTACTAAAATTGTCAAAAATCCAACAAATACTTTTTGAATTAGACACTTCACGGATACGTGTCCTACAAGTGTCATACGAGTGTCGGTGTCCGATACGAGTATCTGACACCGACACACCATTTAAAAGAAGTGTCTGAGCTTCATAGATCAGCACACACATTTCACAAAAAATATGAGTAACCTTAAACCTGATTTTTCCACAGTAATTAAGACAAATATTCCAACGATTACAAAGCATCCAAGGAACATTAGTCCTTGCAGTAAAAGTAGCACAAACCAAAGCAGAATCACATTCCAGTCAGACATTAGTAAGTCCCATCTTTTGAGCTTCCTCCATAGCATCTATAACCCCATAAAACTCACCAACCAGAGCAGTCTGAACTTCAAGAAACGCAGAGAAAACTTCAATAAATTCTCCTATACTCCCACGAAAAATACCTCTACAAGTAGCAAGACCAAGATATCCCTAGCAGCGCCTCATCAGTGTTAATTTTAACTCAGTCTGGTGAAGGAAACTCCCATCTAACAGGAAGATGACAAAGAACTTTACCAGTACAAATTAATACCAAAAAACTTGATCATGTTGAAATCCAACATATAATTCTTCATTGAAGCTTTAGACGAATTTCCCACTACACGAGTTAAATCTTTAATAATTGAAATAGCCCATGAAACCTCAATCTTATCCAGAAAACGAACATAATTCCTCATACGCCATATTATCCAAATAAAAAAAGTTATCACAACAAGCTTATCACAACAAGCTTAATCAATTTAACCAAAGGACTATCATCACTCTTAATAAAAGAGAGAAGATCATCCTTATTAGAAAAATGAGATGTAGAAAAAATCTACCAAACCCAACTCCAAATAGGCAAAACATTAGAACATTCAAAAAATAAATGTTGAATAAATTCCTCGTGCTTTTTACAAAGCGTACCCATAGAATAAATATGCAGACTTTTATTTTGAATATGTTGATATGTATGAAGCCATCATGAAAACTTTTTTATATAGTATTATTTTAGTTTAGAAGATTGATGTAATATCGTTTAGTAAGCAAACATAGCCTATCAAAGGGCAATTAAATTAGCAATTTTTGTCTTGTTTATTTTTTCTGAAAAAGGAAGAAAATATTATTTATAGTGGACCATGTAAAAAGCAAGCGTGAGTCTTTTTTATTGTTATTCCATGATACACTTTTGCTTTTTCTAGAAGCACTTTGAAGAGTTGGGAAAACAAACAAGCAACCCCACCCACATTACATGAATGATATGCTTCAGAAAATAAAGCATGATAATATATATATATATATATATATATATATATATATATATATCATCATCATCATTAACTATTTAAGATGTTAAATTAGAATTTAATGATATTTAGTCACGACCAAACTGTTATCACTAAAGTAATAACATAAAATTGATTAAATATCATTAGTTTTTAATTTGTGATTATAATTATTTTTCTAAATTAAATATTCATTGTTGACTATTGTGTTTCAAATTTGTTTATATCTTGTTTTAATTTATTTTACATTCAAAATAAAGGAAATTAAATTATAGTTAAATACTTCTTTATAATTAATTAAAATTATTCAACAAGACTTAAACAATATTCGTAATTTTAGTTTTTTTTTTATATTGAAAATTTAATTTTGGATCTAAAACTGATTTTCTTTTCAAATAATTTTAAGTAAACAAAATGTTTAAATTTATTACTAGCACATTTTTAAAAGAAAACATTGAAATATAAATTATTTATCTTCAGAATCAATTTTATTTAAAATGCATTGTATGCAAAGTATGCTATTAAATTTGTATGTGACGAGACACACACTTACTCAGATAAAAAAAATCAAGGAAAAAAAGGGGAAAGAAATTTAGTGGAAATTTTAGGGCATGCTTGTTAAGTTGCTAATATAGAGGTACTTGATGAAGACATACATTTTAAAATATTAAGAAAACCTTATTTTGATAATTGTAAATTGAAACACAATAATTTAAATCTGTGATTTTACTAATATAATTTTAAAATTGCTTCATTTAAGCAAAAAAGTCCTTTCTCTTTCCACTATCAATTTAGAACTGTAATTTAACTAATATAATTTTAAAATTGTTTCATTTCAGAAAAAAAAAAATCTCTTTTAAATTGTAATCTGTTGAAGGAATATTTAAGGAATTATGTGGATAATTGAATATGTGTTTCTATGTACTGAAATATGTACGCAATAAAAATGTGTAGATATCAGACATACTTTCTCTGGTGTCAACAATAGAATATTACACTTTGAATTAGATCTTTTATGTAGATTGAATGTAATAAGTTGTATGATATTTATTTGTATATAAATAGTATTATTTGTATACTGTTGAAATACTCTGAAGTGTTTTTTTTTTTATTCTTTTGCCATAATAAAAACACAATCTGAGTGGAACTTAAAGTTTTTTTTTCGTTTAATTAAATTCAATTGAGTTTGTACTGTTTAAACTGAAAGATGTCCTTCAGAGTACGTAGGCTTACTTGGCAAACAAAGCATTATTACAAGGTCTACCAAATTAAATTAAGAATTATTAATATGTGGTGAAGATAATTAAAAAGTTAGGACATTGGAAAATATCACATGCATTCAGGGTCTTGAAGAGAAAAAAAAAAGTTAGAATTTTCTTGATTGGACTTCGCATTCAATCAAACTGGCTTTTGCTTAAAATAATCTTCCTCGTTGAAATAATCTTCATAATTAACATCGTAAGTTTGGCCCTATCCACCATGTGAGGCTCCAGAAACAACATCAAAACTCCATACATCAATAATTTACTTTTCCCAATTTCATGGAGAAAAGAGAAAAAAGCTACAATCCCGAATATTAAAGAGAGAAAAAAATATAGTGGATCATAGCCATAAAAGTTACAGAAACATGGAAAATTAATTAAGAATCTACGTTTCCTAATCAGAGAAATTTCATGTATCTCTACGAAAATAAAAGTATACATGATGATGTGTAGCCATCATATATACACAGAATTTCAAAGTGTTTTGTTTTTGGAGTTAATGATGGGTGATCTGAATTGAAAAAAAGGAAAAACCTGTGGTAGCAGTGGACTATGCATTAAACACAGTAAGTTTTGGTCCCTTCATCATCATTCTCTTGAACTCTTTGAAATTGACCATACCATCTCCATCCATGTCAACCTTCTTAATCATCTCTTTGCACTCTTCAGTCTTTCTCCCTTCATTTAACCCCAACGAAGTAAGCACCAAAGCTAGCTCCTCCACCGAAATAAGCCCATCATTGTCCTTGTCGAACACATCAAAAGCCTCCTTTAGATTAACCTCCTCATCTTCTTCTTCCCCTTCCATCCCAACACCACCCTCTTTCTCACCCCCTCCTTCTTTATTCCCTCCCATGCACTCACTTGTCAGCAAGCAAAACTCTTCAAAATCGATCAACCCATCCCCGTTGGAATCGTACTTCACAACAATATCATCCACCTCTTTCTCTGTCATCAAGATTCCGATGTTCCTCAGGGATTCCCTCAGCTCCTGCTTCGTTATGAACCCGTCACCGTTTTTGTCGAAAGTGGAAAACACCCTTTCAAGCTCTTTCTTCTTCCTCGAGGAACCCTGCTCCTCCTTGGTCGTTGGTGGAGGAGCGAGGGTGGTTTTGGTTTTGAAAACATTGTTGGGGAGGAAATTTTGAAGGCACGTAGTGATCTTGTTGTTGGGTACGTGAAAGAAGATATTTATGAGGCCTGCAATGAAAACCACGGCTAGTAACAGTGCAGCCAGATCCATGTTTTTGTTGAATTAGATTTCTTTTATACGAGAGAGGGTAAGGGATAAGGAAGAAGAGAACCAGGAAGAGGAGGAACTGAGCTTATTTGTGAGAACCTATGAGCCAAAAACTATACCAAACTTTGTCTGCTTTTAAGGTTTTTGTTTGTTTGGGAAAACAATATAAACAGTGTATTTAGTGACTCAAAGTGTCACTGTCTCTTCTGTACAGTTTATAAATTAATAACATCGTATAAATAGTTATACATGTAGTGTCTAACTGTATCTTAAAAGTAAAACTATATTCGTGATTGAATGATTATGCAAAATTCATAAAGTTAAAAAAGTTATATTGAAATAAATTCTCATTAATGAATATTTTAAAAATATATATTTAATATTGGTTTTATAAAATACCTTTGTTTTAATATTTTTGAATTTTCAAAATGACAGATAAATTGAAAGATTTAAAAAATAAATAAACAGTTAAATACAGACAAAGGAAGTACTTAAAATATATAAATATACACGCATACGTATACAATGGACTGAACTGAATTTCATTCTATAAAATATATAAAAGCTTTCCAAAGGGCAAAAGAAGTTACGCGGGGTTTGGTGGGGATGCTATTTTTTTGATCCCACAAACCGCGTCAATAAAATTTTAATTATATGCATAACAACAGTGATTAGAAACATTTGAAGGACACATGTAATAATAATAATAATTAATTATATAACATATTACAGTAATTAAGAATTAATCACACTTTTGTTTTCCTGATTAAGAAAGCAAATATATATCAACATCATATCATCATAAAATGAAATTCAGGTGTCATTCTTTCCAAACCCCAAGCTAAAGTTATGGTCTTCGTTGCTTTTTCATACTCAAACGCAATCCATTGAAGGGGCACTATGAACAAGTGCTTTTGCGTTAAGAGATTGACCTGACTTAGATCATTTTCATTTTCTTAAAACATATCATGAAAGATTCAAACTCTGATATAGAAGTATATGAATAATCTTTGTAAGAAAATATCAATTTTTCAAAATAATTTCTATGACTTAAAACTATCTCAATTCTCCCCCCAAAAAAGTGCTTTTTATGTAAGGAATAATGTCTACTTTCTCCCACCCAATTATGTGATAGAATAAGAGAATCAATTTATTGCTCTAAATGCTTCACCAACACACTCCAATCATGGTTACACAACACAGACCTCTAAAACCTCTTTTAAATTAGTGTAACGTATTCTCTACTCTTTTTTTTTCATTTTCATGGATATGGTGTAATTTGTTTTGTATATTAAGTAAATGTACAATTTTTTTATTATTATTATTATTAAGAATTTGGGTAAGTTATACTCTAGTATGAAAAAGTTATGTAATAGACACATAATTTAGATAAAAGTATGTTATAATTGACACAATTTTAGTACAAAAGTATTAGAACTCAATTAGTTAAAATTAAAAATGATTTTGATTAAATTTTTAATTAAAGATTAATTAAAGTCATGTTATAGTGAAAAAATACTTAATATAAAAACAATACTAATGAAGTTATGTTTGGATAACACAACTTTACTGGTATGAAATTTACATTGAAATTTCACATAAAGAATACGACTTCAATTTTACTGAATTTAAAAAAAATGTTTTTCTTTTTTTAAAAATTGGATAATTAATTTATTTTGTTATGAAATTAATACATATTTAGTTATTTTTTAAATGAAAAATTAATTAAAAATTATGTTAAAACTGTAAACCTAAAACGTAAAATCGTCTAGAATAAAAATATACCTCAAAAATACAAAAAGATAAAATTTTATTTGTAATTTTTTTTTAAATTTGATATCCTCAATATCCTAGTATTTGAGTAACTTTTTTTTAACACGTGTGAATCCGAATTCGTTATCAAAAGTATCACCATTTGAAGTTTTTTCTACAAAACTTTATAAAATTTGTCAATTTTTTTATATTTTGATAATTCAATTAATTATTTTATTTAAAAAAACAAAACAAACAATTTTGTTTTTAAAAAAATTAACAATATAAATTTTATATAACTAGATCTTATTTTTACACTGAGATCGTGTCATTATACAGTACTTTAAATAAATTTTAATTAATAATTTAACTAAAATTGTTACTTAAGCTAACAACTTTAAAAATATTACTTTTCGTTAAAATCTTGTCACCGTAACAAGTATTTCACGGAAACAAGATTTTGAATTGAGATCGTATATCCATGACACGACTATTTCCTCCATTTGACATATTCTTTCTTTTTCTCTTTTTACGTCTTCTTGCTCCCTGCCTCTATTATATCCAATTTTTTCTCTTTTTACGTTTACAATTGCATCAGATTTAACAAATCATACCTGTATTTGTAATATAAAACAATTTTATTTAAGCATAATTAAATTTAGAGGATTTTATTTTTATTTTTTTTAATTGCAAGTGTTTTGATATTTTTCTGATCCTATTAGTTTTGAGGTGTTCTATTAATTTTTTAAATTTCATCAGTTCTTTCATATAAAAATAATATTCTTTGAATTGAATTTTGTTTTTTTAATGATTTTCGCTAAATTTTCAAAAATATTGGTATATTTTACAGTTCTATTTATTATTTTTATGTAAGCGAAACTATTTGATAATTAATTTTGAAAGTGTTAATATTATATTTAAAGGTATTTGAATTGAATTTACTAATGTAGGTTTTATTAGTGGTTTTGTACTTGGACTTGAGTTTTACACATTCAAATTGAATGATATTAGTCATGCAAACCATGCTTGTATTCTTTAACGTATTTTAAATTGTTCAGGGTTAGTGAATTTGTTAGTTCAGAATTTGAAATTGGTTTTAAAAGACAAAACACACAAAATATATATATATATATATATATATATCTATATATATACATATATATATACATATATATATATATACATATATATATATACATACATATATATATATATACATACATATATATATACATATATATATATATATATACATACATATATATATATATATACATACATATATATATATATACATACATATATATATATGTATGTGTGTGTGTTTTCTTTTTTGTGAGAGAGATATTAGTATCTTAATTATTTATAAAAAAGAGCATTCTAGTAAAAAAATATTAATTTATTTTTATTATGTATGTGTATATATAGAAAACTCCTTGTTTTATGGTGTATATATTTTACTTTAGATTGTCACGTTTTAGTTCTTTTATCACTTTCAAGTTACTTACCCTCTCTTATATGTCTCTAACTCATTACATTACATTAAAAAAAATTCAATCTTAAATTTAAATGTATTAAATAATGTATCAAATTTAAACAAAACAATATTTATAACTATATGTAAAGACCTTTCTATTTTTGTGTGTACACACATTTTATTTTCTAATGTAGACTTTAATATATATGCAACCACTTTATTTATTTTCTTATAGTTATCTTCTTTTTAATAACCTTCAAAAGTAATAATCCCTAAATTCTTACTTCTCACATCTTATTTCTCATTATTTTCTATAACTTCTAAGTTTTCTACTTTCGCATATCCAATCTATTTTTTCTGTAAGGGATGACTTTATATTTTTTAAATTTAAATATCTTTAAGTAATATAATTTTTTTAAATCAAACAATGTAAAATAAATTATATAAATTTTTTATTAAATTTAAAATTAATATATAAAATAATAAAATTATTATAACAATTAGTTTCAACCTATGAAGCTCAGACACTTCTCATAAATGGCGTGTCGGTGTCGAATATATGTATCGGACACTGACACTCGTATGACACTTGTAGGACACGTATCCGTGAAGTGTCCAATTCAAAAAATATTTGTTAAATTTTTTATAACTAGCACGATTTTAACACACTTTAAAAAAAATACATTAATTTTCTAAAACTCAAACTTATTGTATGATTTTTTTTATGATTATAAAAATAATAAACAAATCATTTTGAACCAGTCATGAAAAACATTTTTTTCTCCAAAAAAATATCTGAAACATACTTGTGCATATAATCTTTATTGTCAATTTATATAATTCATAATTATACAATATATAGATTCGTGTTTCAGTATCTTATATTTTAAAGATATGCATATTTTCGTGTTCGTATAGTGTAAGTTTATGGGTTAGGTTTCAACTCAATAAAATACTATAATACAAATACTGATATATGCATACTTTAATATTGGTAAGTAGCTAAGGAATTTGATTCTCTACCTTACCCAAAGGTGAAGATATACTTGTCCCTCATGAAGATACACATGTGATTGCTTTAGATTTTAAAACCTTTTGTTCAGTGGATTACGGAATATAGTGTGCTTAAGGCTGCGTTTGTACCATGTGTAATAAGAAAGTGAAAAAAAATGATTTAAAAGAAGAGAAACAAGTTTTTCTTAAAAAGAAGAAGTAAATGGACATATATAGGGTCAAATTTCATTATAAGTGACTAAACAAAAGAAATTATGCTTATCACAACTTTTTTTATTCTTAAAGAAGACACAAGTATTTTTTGAGAATTTATATTAAATATATTATACCTGTTTCTTTTTTATCAGCAAAAATTTATATTAAATATATTATACCTGTACTACCACGTTTTTTTTTTCCTTCTAATTAAATAACGGCACTTAAATTTTTAACATCAACTATATCTTATGGATTTAAAAAATATAAATTAGCATATAATTATTTTATTAAATAACCTAATTCGGATAACAATAATGAGACAAACAAAAGTAGTCTGCTTTACTTTTTGGAAAGTATTTTACATATTTATATAGAAATACGATAAAAAATAGTTATGATAATTACATATGGTATCACATAAAGTATCAGTATTTTTATATTTAGATAATGAAATTAAAGATAAAAAAGTTTTGCTCTAAATTCAATTATTTTAAACATACAAAAGTTAAATGAAACAAAAAAATAACCATTCTTTATATTTAAATCCTAGTTTTTATTCTCTTCTTTTAGGGATTTTTTTTTCTCGTAATTGGAGTGGATTAAGAAAATTTGGAACTAAATAGTTTCGTTCATTCTTTTATTGGAAGGACATTGTAATTCTATTAGAGAAAAAGCTAAATTTTATCAATAAAAAATCAACTGAAAAGAATTATATGACTCATTAATTATATTCACTCAAAGTTCGGAAAATGCAAAATCCAACAAAAAAAAAATGTAAATATAAAAGGGATTTAACTAGTTGCATAAGTTGACATTTTATATTTGGCTCCTCGCATGACTGTTGAAACTAGGTGAACCTTTCACATTAATATGCAAAATGGGATCCGGGACATAACCAGCTTCAAATGTCAGCACAATCAAATATAATATTTATAAATTATAAAACTTAATTAATAATTTTACATGTACGCAAAAAAAAATCATAAACTTAAAATAAAATTGTATGATCAACATAAATTTTAATGAAAATTTCTATTGGTTGTATTCTAAAAGTATGGAATCAGATTAATATATGTTACTCTTCGTATTATCTTTTTACGGTTAAAAAGACAAAATTATTTTAGTCTCCTCATATTTTTTTTTAATAATACTTTATTTTATGTAATGTCAGATAATTTTTATTATTTGAAGTATTATCCTAACTGAGATGTTAAATTTTTATAATAATATCCAATAAAAAAACTTTTATAAAATAAATTATTTTAAATTAGAGAGAAATAATATATCAAGCAATTATCACTGTCTAGAAAACAAAATTTATATACACAAATTTTAGAAAATTTAATATTTTCTTTATTTTTAAAAAACACATTATCTTGAGTCCCAACCAAATTTGTCATTCAAAACAAAGAGAAAAATAATAATTATATTATTCAAATCTTATTTGTATATGATTCGACATGAATATGCTTCGAGATAACCCAAATTACATATTATTTCAGTATATAAATTCCGAATATCATTTTTCATTTAAGTAAAGAGATAACAAAATCATTAGTATATTAATGTCCTTAAATATAAAATAGGATTGCTTTTTTTTTTTTCCAATTTTTTTTCTATCACTTAAATGGGTAAAATACAAATCGGGCTCCTCTTTAGGCTAAACCCAAATGTCTTGTTTTTTGTTTGAAGGCTCTTCCTTCCTTCAGTTGAGTTGTAGGAATTGGCCCGCAAATAAAATATATAGGTTCGAACGATTAATTCCTTATGATAAATTCTTCCTCCACATCTATATATTTTTATTTTCACCTTCATATTAATTATAAAAAAATGATTTTATTTTTAAAAAAAATTTAAATAATTCTAAATAAAACATATTCTCACATTTTTAAATATGTATTCCTATAGTCCTATATCTCCATTTTCGCCGCAACACTTTCATTTTTCTCCCAACTATAATGTTTGATACAAGAATTCCATCATTTGATCATGTGTAAGAGGATTGACAAAAATATTTGTTGTATTTAATATTCACGAGTGCGAAAATATACTTTTAGTTGTGTACCTATTTTTGCATATTACTTAATTTTTTTTTTGTGTTTTGCGACTTCCAAAAAAAAGAAAAAAAAAATAAACGAATGAAAACATAAACACCAATAGTAAATATACTACAAAACTTATCTCACCTACCAACATTCACGATTAGACATCAACAATCACCACTTGAAAATAAAGAAATCATCACACTTTCTACCACACCCAAAAAGATATTGCTAAAATTAGAGAAAAATATGGTGGTGTAGGAAGAAGATATGGAGTTCCAGGGAGCATTTGCTAATCCTCCTGCAATTTGTGTGTAATAATTAACTCATAAAAAAACACTACAAAAAAATCATTAAATAGAAATTAATTTTAGAGACAAAATATAATTAGTTACTGTATTGATTAAATTATAGACCATTTTATAAACTATTCTTTATTTATAAATTAGTTTCTATTATTGTTAAATAGTTTCTAAATTGATATCTAATTAGCAACCAATATTTTTGCTACCAAATTTAGAATCTAAATATTTGGTAGTTAAAACATTGGTAGCTAATTAGATACCAATTTAAAAACTATTTAATAATAATAGAAACTAATTTAGAAACCAAATTTTTGTTAGTCTATAAAATAGTCTTTAATTTAGTTAATATAATAACTAATTATTTTTTGTCACTAAAATTGATTTATATTTGATAATTTTCTTGTAGTGAGGGTGGTACTCTATTCTCTAAAACTTCATCATTGAATTTTTTTTATTATTTATTATATTGGCAATTTACCAAATTCTTTGAAAAGAGTTTTCAATAATTTATGTCAAATAATTTTAACATTTTAAAAAAATCAATTAAGACACTACAAGAAAATCATCAAATAGAAAACAATCTTAAAGACAAAATATAATTAGTTGTTATATTAACTAAATTAAAGACCATTTTAGAGACTAATTTTTTGTTTGTTTATAATTTGGTATCAAAAACCTTGGTCGCTAATTAAATACCAAATTAAAAACTATTTAACAATAATAGAAACTAATTTAGAAACCATTCTTTTTAGTTTCTAAAATGACCTCTAATTTAGTCAATATAATAACTAATTATTTTTAGTCTTTAAACTTGATTTCTATTTATAATAACCATTGTTTTTAGTTTCTAAAATGACCTCTAATTTAGTCAATGTAGTAACTAATATTTTTAGTCTATAAACTTGATTTCTATTTAATAATTTTCTTGTAGTGATAAGATAATGTAAATAAACCTTGATCCACTATTAATCTAAAACTTTTACCTTACTATTCTTAATTTTGTGACAAATTATTAAAATATTATTTTATAGAACATGACGAGTAATAATTTAAAGAGGAAAGAAGATCATTATTGCAATATTCAACGGAACAAACACGGCGAATAAAAGTTAAAAAATCTGTATTTTACCCCTTTATTGAAAAACCATCAATATTGATATAGGAAAAAAATAACGAAAGAATTATAATTATAGTTCTACGTTTTTAAATTGTACGTAATACCATTTTGTGTGTTATTAAAAAAAAAAATTATCATTTTAAATATTAATTTAACAGTTTTAAATGTGCATAAAAAGTAGTATAAATTTATCTCAAAATAAAACTAAGATCAAGTCGCCCAGAAAAGCAATGTTTATACTGGTTTGAACATTGAAGTTGCTGCTTTAGGAAAGCCCAGTAAAAAATTGAACTCTAGTTGGGCCATTGAAATGCAGAAAGTACTGTGAGAAGACCATTTCTTTCTGCACCCTTATAGTTTCTATCTGCATCCCATGAAATAGTTAAAAGACAAAACTGCTTTCTTTGCTGCCGCCACCCCTTGCCATCCTCGCCACTCCTCTTCTCTACCACTCTTGCCGCTTCCTTGCCGTCGTTATTATCCTTGTTGTGTCTTATTGTGTTATTGATGAACTTAAAAAAGAAGAAAATATTTTGAATTGTAATCTAAAAGAGTTTCAAATTATGCAATTTAAAATTTTCTTTATGAAAATGAATTTTTGATTATACAATCAATAAACTTTTTATTATACAATTAATAAATTTTTTCATGTAAAATATAATTTTTAGATTGTATAATTTATAAGTCAAAAGAACTTAAAGATTATACAATTTGGAAGAAAATGATTTTCATATGGTACAATATCAAAGTTTTTTCATTCAAAAAATAACTTTGAAATTATGTAATCAAAAGGTAAAAAAATAATTTTTAAATTATATAATTAGTAAAAAAAATTTTGAAGATTGTACAATTGTATTGTTTACTTTTTTTTTTTTATAAACCAGAAGGTTAAAGTGAGAATTTTCATATTTTTATATGAAAGTGTAGAACGAAATTATGAGGTTTGAAAAACAATCCCTTGTGATAATTTGAGTGTTACTCTACATTTCAAATTTAGTTAACGTATGTTTTGTTTTGATGATCTCTTGACGAATGCTACTAAATTTACCAGTGGAAGGGAGGTTTAACGGTGAAGTTTTGGAAGTATCTAATTACTAAAAGCAAAATAAAAGACATTTGAATAGAATATTATTTGAAGTAAAGTTTAGTGACATGTTCTGAAATTTGTAAAAATTAGAGAGAATTGATAAGAAATATTTATGACATGAAAGATTAGTGTAATATTTAGAAGTGGTGAAAAGGAGAATTAGGTTTGATATTTTTGGAAAGAAAAGAGGTTGAAGGGAGAGAGAAGTGAAAAAGGATGAAAGAAGAAAAGAGAAGGGATGAGGTTGGTCCACTATTGTTATATATTCGTTGTCACAGAAAAGTATGGGAGCAAGACACTCCAGGAGCTAGTACTTGAGGTAGGAGCCCAATAACACAACTCCTTCGGGTTTTATTACTGTTATCCTGCGTTTCCTGTGCTACCCACCAATAAACTTTTCTAATCTTATGCAAGATTCCTTTATTAATTACCTTCTCTTCTCTTCTTGTGTAAAATACCTCTTTAACATGCTAAATTTTAAACGTTAAATTCTAAACTAAAATATTTGAAAATATTTTTTTATCAATAATAAATAAATAAAATAAATGTGAACCACCAGAAATAATTTAACTCTTATATAAAAAGAAAATCTCGACCTTTCTAAAAAAAAAACATGTATCCCAAATAAAAAAACTCTAACTAACAATATAAAATCTTCTAATTAATATCAGACACCACCTAAAAAACTACTCAGACACCACCCACAAAAACTATTTATCAAGACTGAAAGTCAAACCATTCTCATACAAACTAAAAGATCGAGACACTAATCAGAATAGAAGAAGACAACAAAATTCAATTTGAAAGTTAATCAAGATTATACCTTTAAATTCTAGTTTTGTACTGCAATGTTGTTATTCTTTAAACCATAATTTTCGAGCAATCCGAAATATTTTTGAAGTTTTTGACCTCCACTAACCCTTTACATATTTTTTGATCCCTTCTTTGTTTTTCTCTATACAATATAATAGTTTCCCCCATAATTTCATTGACATCCAAGAGAATATTGTGTGTTCATGATACCTAACATGCATGTTTTTTCTCTCAAAACAAATACATACATGTGCCATTGGTAGTGAGCGTGTTTCCTGACACTTTTTGAATTACTTTCACCGTAATATATCTCATGCATTCATATCGTGTACACCGTAATAACAAAAGAATAAGAATATTTGATAATGAGTGAACTAAATTTGAAAAAAAATAAAAAGAAGAGAAAGATTAGGTTGATGGTGCATGTGGAGAGGAAGTGGAACAGGCTGTTAAACTGCGAGAGTGACCCCATGAGGGCGACTTCATACGGATACAGACAATCCCACCTCTCCATCTCTCTCCATCAACCCCGTCCCGTTCTAACGTACACCTTTATTCCTCTCTCTCTCCCTCCCTTTGGGAAATCATCACATGCTCCTGCTTCCACGCTCCTTACCATGGTCCCACTCCCATCACCCTTCACCACGCGCTACTCACTTCTAGATTACTTCTTCCACGTCACCAACCCCTTCCACCCCCACGTGATATTTATATCTCCCCCCCTCTCTCTCTGCCCCGTACCTCAACGCGTGCTTTATTTCAATTTTTTTCCTTTAATTGTTTTTTTGAACAAAAATTTACACAACATGATTATGCCTTAAATATGTTTAATTAAATAGTAATATTATAGATTACATAAATTACACTTAATTTCATAAATGTAAATATGATTTTAATCTCTGAAATACTATTACCAATTTAGCTCTTTCGTTATCGAAAATGGACAATCTTCACTTTTAAATTTCGACTGTACTAACTGCGTTTCCTCAAAACAGTAATCGTACAATTTTATATTTTTTATTAGTTAAAATTTATTGATATTATATTTATTAATAATATACATGGAAGATTGAAATTAAAAAATTATATTTTTTTTAGATAACGAAATTATGAGGTTTAGAGAATGATTAAAATTTAAAAGATTAAAATTACACATTTAAGATGAAGACTCGATTAATATAATTAAAATTTCAATTTAATTAAATTCTGAAGATATAAATTCATATAATTTGTCTTTATCTAAATTAATTACTGTAGTAGTATGACCGATCGAGTCAGTCAACTCGGCCAACTCACAGACCAAACCGCAACCCAAGCGATAAGGTCGACCACGTCGCACGTGGCCGACCGATGTGTAGCGCTCAAGTCAAAGGTTGACCGGATTAGCGAGACTAATCTAAGGTTAAAAGAGACCTAACTCAACCCTAATCGCAAACCAATTCCCTAATCCGGCCCAACAACAAGGGTCCATCAAAGTAATATAAATATCACGTATTCCAAGGAGAAATGTACGTCATTATCTACAGTACTCTGACAATCGAGCGTCGATATCCCACTAACTTGAGCGTTGGAGTGCCTTCTACGGGTACCTCACCCGCCTGAGGAGCTGAGCAATGAGGAAGAGAGGCACGACAAGGAGCGTGTGAAACAGATCGAACATGACGGAAGAATCTATTGTTCTCCAAGTCCCCAAACCCGTTCAAGAACAACTACATATAAAAATGTTTACAACAATTTACGCTCAACGTTAAATTCATACTTACAATAACCGAAAATAAATTTGTAATCTATAAAATAATACTTTAACACAAAAATTTATCATAGTTGTGTGTAGACAATAATATTTTTAATATCCCAAAAGGTCAATAGTATTTAATATGTTGTTATTTTTATATCACAATTATTCCATACAAGAATTCTAAGCCATGAACGTTACTATGGTTACTAGAATAAAAAAATCATGGCAATATATCTACCTATGTTTGATACGATAATCTGATACAAACCAAATATCTTAAGCGAATATATATCTAATTCTCTTTAGAGAAGGATTACAAAACATTAATATGTACATGCACGCTAAATTATATCTAGACAATTTTTATTATTGTCCTAAGAAAGCCTTATATTTTGTATCACAATTACAAAACAATACAACAAATAAGGGTAGATTAACTATTTAAAATATTTTATTAAAAATTTAATTAACAATAATAATCAAACATAATCTTCCACATGCATCTAAAATATTAATTAAATAATTAAGGACTAAGGCTGTATTAAGTTTCAAACTTTTATAGACTAAATCATTTCATATCTATCTAATTTATATATATATATATATATATATATATATATATATATATATATATATATATATATATATATTCTCTCAAAAAAAGAGAGAGATTTTATTTTTTTTTTTATATCTCATATTCTATTTATATTTTATATATTTTATTTTTT
>Ga0123342_1002585_pt1 | contig 29920 bp, 24 predicted proteins | sample Turbeawhitnodule_FD_89960 | JGI IMG/M metagenome (GOLD analysis project Ga0123342, IMG submission 89960) | Root nodule microbial communities of legume samples collected from Mexico - Turtle bean Mexico white nodule | ecosystem: Host-associated > Plants > Roots > Nodule | place: Mexico: Nepantla... | reverse complement strand
ATATATATATATATATATATATATATATATATATATATATATATATATATATATATACCATTTTAAATAAAATAAATAAATGATAATATACAATGTGAAATGACGTTCTCAATGCAAGATGATTGTGTTTACTCTTCTTCCAGTGGCCCTTGAGACGTTTTAGAGCTAGAATTCAGAAGAAGAAGAAATGTATAATATATGCATCAAAAGAAAAGAAAGAACATGCTATCTTACACTTTTTCACTAATTGACATTTTCACTATTTGTTGCTTAAAATGGAGCATGTTCAAGATTGAAATGTCTAATGTCTGTAGTTAATACCTTTCAATAATTTTATGTTGTCTAATTTAGTGGTGGCATGTCAAGTTTTGAATTGAAGTTACTTGGACTCATTCACACAGCAGAATAAAAGCCTAGTGGAACAATTTGTACAACGTTTGTTGATCAAATCAGTTAGTCAAAGTGTGACCAGGTCACACAGTTTAGGACCAAAGTATGACCAGATTTGATCTCATTCTCAAAACAAAGGCTTAGAAAGTCACTTTTTCGTTTTTTTTAAACATGTTTTTAAAAGTACCCTATACCTTTGGGACTACATAATTTCCCCTGACTAAAGGCATGAGAATGTCGTGCAAAAATATTATGCCATGTGTGAAAAAACGAGTCAACAAAGACTTCCATCAACATGAGACGCGTTTAGACTTTATTTATATCCCATGTGCGGTGAAGTCAACAATGGTTGTTCATTTCAGTAATTTAATTATTCAAACCATTGTATCTTCGATAAAAATAATAACAATACGCAGTACTCTGGTTTATTTCTAGCGCAGCGTTTTTATTTTCACGTTCGTTGAAATAACCAGTTGAAGTAATTCTAGATAAATATCTAGACAACTATTATCACTCAAAATCTAGCGCTGAATTCAAAAATTCATTTTGAGATAAAACAATTCGAAAAATAACTTTATATTATATAAAAATGTAAAAAAACTACATTGAATTTCAAACATAATTTTATCCAAAATCAACTCTATCTTTCACTCCTTCAAAACCACAGAAGCATATAACAGCAATATGATAAATCAGTTTGTTCAAAATCATTTTTGTGGCTCATCCAAAAACCGCACTTAACCAATTTGATAAAATCAATTTTATTTTCAGCTAATCCAAAAAGCACAAGCATCAATATATAAAAGACTAGGTGGTAACCCCATACATATCGAAATGATTAATGAAGCAGGTGGTGATATGATTACCTGAAGTTACTTCATCAAACAGAACAAAGTCTGTACAAGTTGATAGATACAAAGTTCTGGTGCCCACAATAAATGAGTTGGGCGGTATGATGTCTATATATGTGCAAGTACATATACAAAATACATAACAAAATATGAATTCTGTTCAAAAATAAATTAAGGCACTAGGCAGGAAGAGAAAGAGATGTTTGATTTCATTGGTTCTATACATCCTTCCTTCCATGAGTCAAAGCCTCTGATTTGCATATGGGGCAGACATTTTTCACCACCAACCATTTCCTTAAGCAATCTGCATGATATTCATGCTCACATCGAAGAACTCCAATCTTCTCCTGGTTCTTGAATTCTTCCTGTGAAATAATAGTCCAATTAGTGGGGGGTGATTAATTAGTACATGAAATAGAGCACAAGGTTATACTATGAAATATCAATGTCTTAAAATAACAGATGAAATGTGTTTCTAAATGTTCATACCTGACATATTATACAAGAATCTGTTTCCTGATCATCACAAGCTTCCTCCTCCAGATTAATACCAGCAGCATTTGTTGAATAAGATTTTGTTTTCAATTGATTTGTAATTGTTTCCTCTGCTAAACCGGTGCTAACATTGCCAATCCTCTCACCCAATGCAAGGAGATCCTGTCATGTGTTTCAAGTGTAAATTATTTACAATTGTCTACAACCTCTAAACTTTGGTATCCTATACTAACACAGACGCATTCATTGACAGGAAAATACAATACCAATCTTTGTATACTTACCTCATAAGACATATCCTCTATGTCCAAGCGCATATCTCTGTGATGATCAACTAAATTTCCCACTTCATCAATTAAAGCAACATCCTACACAAGTTTTAATTGACAAGAAAATCAATATATTTATAATGTATAAAAAGTATTATTCTTTCTACACAGCATTAGAGTTAAATAGAAAGTATTAAGAGACAGGAAATATTACATCAACTTGGAGGAAGCCCACAGGTGGAAGACTTCGATGTTCAAGAGTTGTTTCAGGCACAGCCCCTCTATGAGGTCGGTAAATCCGGAGGCCAGCTGATGGTGCAGGGCCAACATGCCTGGGACCTAACTCAAAACCAGGCTGTGCTGGGATAGCAACACCACGTGAAGGATTTATTGGAACTCTAAATGATGCTGCACTTACTGCAGGGTGAAAGTTGATATTGTGGCCTCTTACTCCTTGCATAGGCAGTGCTGGGTGATGATAATTGTGGTGCTGTTGGTTGACAGGAAGAGGGTGAGGAAACCTGAGGCCATTTCGGCTTCCAGCTGGATCATGATATCTCTGCAAGCCCATACTTGCACTATCTAATGAACCTCCATTTACAGTAGGTCCTGAAAATAATATGGAGACAGTCAGACAGCCTAAACTCATAACCAAACCAACACAACAAATTCAAAGAAAAATTTGAGCACTTCGTTTGGCCCTTAATTGACAGGATGGGAGACAACACATACACACAAAAACACCAATGCATTAACTCCGGTCTTAGGCACAAACTGAGAGTTATTAAAACAAGATTTCTCATAAATTTATTGCCTGATTGAAAAACAACATTCAAGAAGCTGTAATTAACACTTTTTCATGATGAAACCTGAAAGAGCTTTGCAAATTATACACTAACAGAACATCCAAGTAATGAACTAATGATAGTAAATCACTAAAGGAAGAACCACAGAACACATGAAGAGGGCAAAATTACCTTGTACATAAGGCATTGGAAGCGACTGATTCCAGGGTGTAGTATGGCCATCATTATTGTTACCGTTCATCTGCTGGTCCAACCACGGAGGAGCAGCTGGCTGAAAGTGCTGTCCTAAATAATTTCCATGAATCAAATGATTATGGTCATGCACCATAATGGACTCACCTGCCCTGCTCCATGCACTACCATGTGGTCCTACTTCCACAAGTGAAGGGATGCGGAATGAAAATGGTGCAGCATCCATCATAGCAACACCATCAGTAGTGTGTCTTGCATTAGGAGGAGCAATTGAAGAGCTAGATGATGCATTAAAATATTGGTAATTTCCTCTCATCCCTTCAGCAACTTTCCTTTTGTAAGGACCTCTAACATCATCCATGAAACCAGAACTTCTTCCAAAATTATCTGAAGAAACCCCAGCAACTGCAAATGTACTTGAACCAGGCAACTGATCAGAGGCTCTGTGATTTAGAGGCAGAGGGAAAACGCCAGCACCAGAAGAAGGATTAATGCCAGAATAATATAAGTTGGCTGCAGCTGGCACACCCATATCAAGATTATGGGGATGCTGAATGCCATTGTATTGTGTAACCCCATACACCCTAGCATTGTCATAAGCATCTGGCAGAAAGTGAGAATCAACATTAGTTGTGTTCCCAGAAGCTCTCACCATTGCATGCATATTATTCGGCTGCGAGATGTTTGTGGTTCCTCTAGTAAGGATACAGGGCTCAGAATGATGATAGCCTCGTCTCTGTTGATCCATCTCTGAATCCGTTATTTGATCCATAATGTAGAGATTTCTGGATGCAAATTAATCCTAATATTCCAAGCAGAGTGAATGAAACCAGTCAGAAACACATAAGGGAAACAAAAGACTAAACCAAATCTATATGTAACAAAGCAAATATTCAGCCCAAGATAAAAATGTTTTCAAATTCAAATATTCCATATCAACATTATGGAATTTTTTTTCAGCATTCCCCCTATATGGTTATATTTTTCCTGATTTAATTTTTCTTAATTTGAAAAGGTTGTCAAATGAAGTAAGTAGGGGTGTCCAAAAAAACACCCGTCCAATACATGGGTACATTCATATAATAACACCAATTTCCTTCAATTACACAGAAGTTGCATATTTTCACTTCTGTGTGTCACATGCATGCATCATACAATAAGAACGCAGACACAAACACTCTATGCATAGCAAGGAAATCGGTATTAGGTAAGTTAATAATGGACATGTAACATGCAGCTTCGTCCTTCAAGAGAGAGCAAACTGGTGGATAAACATGGCAACTCCAACACACAAAAACACCACACAAAAGTATCATTCCCAGTTAAAAACTACCCAAGCCCTGTAGAATTCCTTCAGGTGTGCTAAAAAATGACTCTGTAAATGAATTAAAATACATGCAATTTGAAGACCTTGTAATCATTATGTGAAGTTCAAAGTAAAGAATTCTTCAACCCCTATGAGAAGGTAAGAACAATTATGAGCATACATGATCAAAATCCTCAGACCAAAAGATTAAAAAAAAATCTTTCTTTGACGACTTCAAAGGGTCACAACCCAACAAGAAAGTACTTGACCCATATCAACCTCCCAAATTCATCACCGACCAAACAACAGCAAAAGAACAGATAACAAACCGTACCTTATTATCATCAAAACAAGAGCTTGCTGCTTCTAAGTTTCAGAGATCAATATAACTTATGGAACACCCCCAAAATCAACTCTGTTGAAAATTCACACAAAGATTAAGGTTTTTTTTTAATTCTTTTTTCAAAAAGACAAATTTACAAAGAAAAAATGTCAGAAACTAAAATCGGGTGAATGTGATCACAACCCAAGAATGCAAGTTCCTTCCTTTCATCAGAGAACAAAAATGACACAAATTTAACCCTAAGTAACAGCAAAAGGGGCACGAAACTTGGGGTAAGAAAATTGAACAATTGATTTTAAGAGAATTGAATTACCAGAGCGAGAATTCGAGGGGAGCGAAAATGATTAGAACCGGTGATGGAAGGATCGGATAGAGGAAGGGAAGAGAGAGAAAGAGCAAGAGGGGTTAAGAGAGAGAAAGAAAATGAATATGGAGGAGGAGAGGATCGTGCCTTTCATTGGAGAGAAAATTTCATCATCCCTTTTGTAATAACAAAAAACATATTAATGCTATTTTTTTTCTTTTTTTTTCTTTTTGTCTTTATTATATAGCAGTTTTGTAAGGAAGAAAATCAAAATCTAATTAGGGACACTTCCATTAAACTTTTAGGTTATCAAAATAATATATAGGATATCTATATATAAATTCTTTATGTTATTATTTTGATATAATTTATTATATATAATTATTCTTTCTATAGTTATTATATATAATTATTTTTATTAAATTAATTATGATTTCTTATATGTTGATTGTATAAAAAACTTATATTGACCATATATAAAAATATTAGAAAAACTACTAACTGTTGTTTGAATTTAATCTATACATGTTAGAGAAATAAAAAAGGTTTAGACTGTTACGTAAGTAAAAAGCATAATAAACATGATTATAAAGTAATTATTAAAAAAACAAAAAATTAGAGTATATATTAATTTATAGTTAAATCATTATATAGAACCTCTTAATAACTTACATAAGCAAAATATCTATTATATAATGCTAGTGATTTGTATGATAATATAAAAAATAATCTATATTACCCTGTAAACTTTTTAACTGAAGTATATTTTTTTACAGCATTGAAGTATATATAATATAAGGAGTGGATTAATTTCCTTTGAATGAGTTTCTTCGATCAATAGACAACAATATTTGACATGCAAGGCAAGTAACCTCTGTGAAGGAATTAGTAAAGACATTTAATCAAACTTATCTTTCTTCTGAAAGTGAAAAAATTATTTGTCTGTGTCAAAACAATTTTTCTTTTTTCATATGAACATAAAAAATATAAATAATTAAGTTGATGACAGTAGACCCACAATCCACAAGACAAAGTGGGTGGGTTACCTAAGAAAGCTGAGTTTTGGTTTGTAATGTGATTATGATAGCAAAAATATGGAAATTGATTAATTTGTTGGTTTAATGACATTATTTATCACATAAATAATATGTAAATAATAAAGTATGTATTCATCAACTAATTATTGTATATTTGATATCTTAGGGTTTTAATAGGTTTGTTTTTGGTAAACTATCCAAAGTTCTCAACCAACTTCACCATGTGAACCATAAAAAAATGCTAGTTGATGTCTCATGTAATGTGTATGGTTGAAAACATGGCATAAGTTTAGGCATTTAGTTTTCTTCTTACATGAGTTGATACTCCTATTTGTTTGGTCATATTTTGAAATCACTTTTAAATATTTTAGAAAATGTAAGAAATTGACCATGAATTAGGTATTTTAGGTTCTCAATCTAATCATATGTGTATTGCCATTAACACACACTTCTTTTTATCATCATAACAACCCTTTTCTGGTTAATTTTTCTTTTTCTATATATAATGTCATTTTCTATAAATTTGTATCCTAAATTTTGCCACATTAACTAATATTTAACAACTCGTGTTTCTCATAAAAAAAAAATCAATGCAACATTAAAATGGTGAAAAACAATCACAAGTGTCTTTGATGATTAGATACATATATCCAATATTTTTTAAATATATTCACAAGGCATAGTTGAAAAGTATAATATAAGTGGCAAAGTATATTCTTTCTTTTATGTCATTTTACTTTATTTCTTCTAAATGACACGTGTATACAGTAAACGACACGACATCTTGAAGTGTGAACCCTCTCTCTCCAGCTACCAACAAATTATTACCATGCATTTTTTTTCTTGCTATTAAAAACATTATTAATTTCTTTGCATTAATCTATGAATGGTGTTCATTACGGTGGTGCATGGCTTATTGTTTTAATGTTTGTTTGAATTGATCATTACTTTCTTCCTTGTTTTTTCCTTATAAATCTGAATATTTTCTTACATTGCAGTAATTTGATTCTTCATTTCAACTTTCCTCATCACATACCATGTGCGGGAAATGGACTATACTATTCTCAATACCAGCAACTATTTATTATTGCTGTCGTTAGTGTTAATTTATCATAGTTACCACTTGACACGTGTTTAATACAAGAAGAAGTAAGATAGAGTGGAATTTTTTGAAATGATGAATTTTCATTCTGAATTTCTTACAATAAGACATAAATCACCGATCAGAAAGGTCTATGTCATCTCATTGTTGATATATCAAAACATATGATTATATTATAGTAAATATATTTTTTTTGTGATTAGTTTTAAAACATGTCAAAATATATGTTAACATAAAAAGTATATAAAATGTGTTGCATATAGAGAACAAATGGAATACATGCATGGAAACACGTGGATACACCATAAAAAAAGAAAAAGTTAAAAAATAACTTTTTTATTAGGATAAATACTGATATTATAATGGGAATGAATTTTAAGTACAGCATTTAACAATTGAAATTAAAAAAAAATACACATTTTAAAAAATATAAATCAAATACAATAAGAACAAGAATAATATGTATATGTAATAAATTTTTAAATAAAATATAGATAATTAATTTTTATATTACCATAGAAATAGCAAAATGTTAAGATTTAATTAAGATTAAATTATATGTTTTTCTTTACTTTCTTACCATTTATATATATACTACACTTGCACACAATTGCATATACAGCATAGAAGTCTATTTATTTAAACTTATTGTAATACTGAACAAGTAAACCTAAATAACAAAGTAAATAGAAGAATTTAAGTATAGACACTGTGTGACACAAGAAAAATTGAAAAAAAAAATGTTAATTGATTTTAGTTAGAGTTTTAAAATTTTAGTATTTTATTATTTTTAATCTTATAACATTCTATTGTTTTAAGAATGTTATGATTATTTAACTTAACATACATATAATCATATGATGTTTCTTATTTTTTTTAAGGAATAAGACTTTGGTTTCACCTATCTAGATTGAATTGAATCAATTGGTAGTCAATTATCATAAAGACATCAAGGGTAACCCTGAGTCCCAATTTGTCAATCATCATAAAGACCTTTTAAAGGGCAACCCTGAATCCAAATTTGGCAAATTTTGATTTGATGCAGAAAACAAGTGAAAAAGTTGTTGTTGATGTGGACTAATTAATACACCTGGTTAATTTAATTGTTTTTCATCTCAGCAAAGGGTATGGGGTATGGGTATGTTTCAAAAGTTTCTTTAACCACAACCTTAATTTCTCTCTCTTCTCTTTACACTTTGCTTCTTTGTTTTGTTTAGTTTGCAACTCCCAAGTGCTATATTCCCCACCTAGGAATGTTTTGACCTGCATTTTGAGGTAACATGCAATGCTTAACTTCCTTGTTCAACTTGTGTTTTTCAATATGTTTATTGTTATAAAAAAAAGTTTATAATTATGCAAAATTAAGATGAGGTATATTCCTAGCATAAACTCAAAGAAATACCAACCTTGAACTCCAATTGAAACAAAAAATTAATTGTTTTTTTTTAATTTTAGGAATAAACTCTAGGATGAGATTTGTATATGGATCAACTTCACAGTTTCTTTTCTTTGATCTATTATTGCTACATAATGAAAAGCTATGTTTGTGTGTGAATGCTTTTTGCGTTAAAGTTTTCTTCTCAAGTAAAGCTGATAAACACCTCACATTCACGCAACTCACTTGACTCAAACATTTTCCTTTGTATCAAAACTAAACAACTACTGATACAATCTTTGATCTCTTAGATAAGAGTTTTTAACAAACAATAACACTTTTAAAACATTTGTTGTTGCTCTTCTAAGGGAGGGTCTAATGTTCCAGATAGAGAATAGTGATCTATCAACCAATACATGTTAAATGTGGATCAGCAATCCTAGTTTCATCTTAGCCACTGAAAATATTTAATTCATTTTTTTAATATTATAAACTCTATTTAAAAATTACAGATAGTTAAGGATGAATCCACATTGTTTTTTCATGGTAGATTTGGCTGCAGAAAATCTATCTTTGTTAAATGGAGATATTTTTACTTATTTCCTGAGCACACTTGTTGTGTTTTAATAACAGAATACACACTTATCACATTTTTTTAATACATGTAATAATATGTTTAATTTGCATTAAGATGTTTTTTTTGTCCAGATCATTAAAAGTTTTTTTTACCATACTACTTAACGATAGGGAGAAAAAATAGAAATAAAATTAAATATTTAATTGTTTAATAAAATATAAATTAGTGAGAATTGAGAAAAAATATTATTTTTTAAAATTATATAAATTAATTGATTTGATTGGAAATAAATTGTTTTGAATAATATAATATTCATTATACTCATCTCCTTGTACAATTTTTTTTAACTCACTCCAACTATTCATATGTTAAATGAAAATATTCATTTTGCTAATAGAAGACTGCAGAAAATTTTACCAATATGTTTAATTTGCATTAAGATGTTTTTTTTGTCCTGATCATTAAAAACTTTTTTTTACCATACTACTTAACGATCAGGAGAAAAATAGAAATAAATAAATTTAACAATCAAGCCTAAAAAGACTTATCATATCTTCCAGTTATGCTAAAGATAATAGTGAGTTATATCCCTTATCACATCTATATATATTATTCCTTTTTTTTAATAGGTATTAAATAAAATAGTGATATATACAAAGTGTAGCTTATTGTTATTTATAAAGTTGATGCTTTGGCACAGTGAAAAGAAGCATGCATCAAAATGTTTCATCATTTCATGTACTTATCTGAATATGTACAGCAGAAGGTTGAAGTTGATATGAGAAAATAATTTTTTTTTACCATGGTTCAGATCTTCCCCTTTTGTGCAGTCAGTGTTTCTGTTGCTGGAACAGTGTTAGTCGTTCTTCAGCAATCACAGACTGGTGCAGTGTTCATTAAAGCAAAAGCAACTTTACATTTGCTCCATGACTTAACCAAGATGAAACAGTAAACTCCACAAATTGAGTTTTGTTACACAGAACAGATAATAACTTGATTGATGGTAAGATGAATGATGATCATGAGTGCTATGTTCACATTTAAATAAAAATGAATTAGGAGCTGAAATGTATTTCCAGTTCTTTTAGATATTATATATATATATATATATATATATATATATATATTACAAATATTTGTTAGATAATAAATTAGGGTTAATATGGAAAGATAAAGATATTAATTAATATAAATAAGGTAAACAAAATTCAAATAAAATAATTGGATATTAGTTACAAAATGTAATTAATTAGTATGTTCTTTATTTAATATCAATAAGATGATTATATTATATATTTAATTTTTCTATCAATATTTTTTTTAATATTACATTTTTTTAAAATAAAAATATTATAATTTATTTATATTCTTATGACTTATTTTTTGTATATTAATTTTATATGATTGTAAACTTATTTATTATAAATAGATTTAAAGAAAAATTAAGCTTTTAGAATTACTAGTTAAAATATATAAAAATTACATATAATATAGAATGATAAGTATATACTTATAAAATAAAAAATTATATATAATAATTTTCTTTAGACAATAGTTATGAATAAAAAATTAATTATTATTCTAAAAACAATATAAAATTTATTGTTTTTAACTATCAAGAAATATATGTATAGAGAGAGAAAGATGCAATTCTGTATATATTATTATATTGGAACTTAAGTCCCCAAAACGTAAAGTATCTCAAAAACATAAGTGAGATTAAATATATAACACTCCCACCAACCTCAAACTATTCTTCCTACTTCTCATATACTAATAACACTACTGAAATCCAACTTACCTTTTAAACAATAATAAATCTTTAATAGGTATATCTTTTATAAATGAGAACTATAGTTGAATAAAATATTTTCACCAAATTGGAGAAGTTTATTGAACTAGAACAAATATGATATTAAAGCAATATATATAAATAAGAAAAACATCAACAACAACTACATATATCATACATTATCAAAACAAACTAATCCTAACTTATCTAACACGTTTTAACTGTAATGTTATTATAAAGGACCATAATTTTTACATGTGTTCTGGTGAGTCTTCAGTTTCTCATCTTGATTACAACCTTAAAATATACTTTAACGCTCAAAATAGTTTAGGTTTGAATTATGTTTACAAGTATTATGTTAGATTTACTACCTTTTTGATTTTGGAGTATTCTCTGTGTCTTAATCGTGATTTGTAGGTATTTTGCTATGTATTATTTATTAATGATGTGATTAGGTCTTTCATACTTGTTGCGTGAGAAACATGTCAAGATATCAAGATATTGTTACAGTGTCAGCTACAACTATTCGGTATCCCGATAGTATACTTACTCCTGAGCTTGAGTGGAATGGAGAGTCTAACTTCAAGATTTTGAAAAAAAAATTCATTTCTTTGTTTTTCTCATCGTGTGACTAACTGGGTGTGACGTTATCTAATGACAAGATTTCAAATGTTTGTCCTTTTTGCCCCTAGGTATACATGCCTTTCGGGCTCGAGTAGGTTTATCCTACAAAGGGTCTAGAACATTAGGGTTATTAGTTGGATATGACGTATGTCAGAATGAGGAGGGTCGCACGATCTAGACCGTTGATGGTTTCATGATCCAAGGGTTTGGGTTGATGGCGACGGTTCGTATTCGCCCCTTGTTGTTCTTAAAATAGCGTGTTTTGTGGGTTCTACATTCCATCCAATTTTTTGATAAATCTGTCCGAGAGTCTGAGAGTGCGTCAATTGTAGGGTCTTCTTTGAGAGGTAACGATGTCTTTCCTTTCTGTTAGTAGTTTGTTTTCATCTGAGTTGGGAGGTGTCGACAGGGAAGGGTTGGGAAATGTAGATATTAGTTCAAGCTCTAGTGACATTGAGAACACTAGTAGGTCTTCTTGAGTTATTTGTAGGTCTATGTGTGAGTGTGGGGTTGAGTTTAGGTCGTCACCTCCTGTATCCCCGAATGTAGTTGAGGACTCAGATAGTCAAGATCCTAACTATGAGTGGATGGATATTCGAGTCAGGGAGTTCTTCTCGAAATATTGGCATCCATTCATGCTTCATTTGTTTTTCGAGAGCGTAGATATATTAGCGGATGATGTTCCATATAGTATAGTTTCCTTGCACAAGTATAAGGACTCGGACATCGTCTATCTCAGTCGAGGGTGTGCGGCCAACAATTTTTTCTATTTTTATTCTTGTTTAATAACGAATGTTCACGTCCAGTTCCCATTAGACAAGTTCATGATGGGAGTTTTCCGTATTTTAAATGTGACACTCATTCAGTTACATTTTAATGGTTAAACCTCGATGCAGGCCTTTCGATTACTTTGTGAGACTTTAAAGTAGTTTCTATTATTATTACATAGTTTCTAAATTAGTATCTAACTAAAGTTGCTAGTTAAAACCTTGGTAGTTAATTATATCATAATTTAGAAACTATTTATTAATAATAAAAACTACTTTAGATATCAATAATTTTTTAGTATCTAAAATAATACTTAATTTAGTCCATATAATAACTAATTATTTTTATTTTTAAAATTAATTTTTATGTAATGATTTTCTTGTTATATATATATATATATATATATATATATATATATGAAAAAAAAATTAAAAACACTCCCTATATTCATCCAATTATCTCTTAAAGTGGAAAGTCTAATCGTAAAAAGATTAATGATAAATCTACAAATTAAAAAATATATAGAGTTTATTATTTTAAAAAGATGAAAATTTATACTAAATTAATAACAAAATACATTAAATGTGTTCATAATATTTTTTAAATGACATTTTTTTTCAAAATGATATTTCATTCTTCATTTAGTCTCAACTTTATTATCTAAACTTAAATAAAATAGATCGTACATTGTTGATAATATATTAAAAATTGCAAATAACCATCTTATTTGTAATAAAATATTAAAAATATATTATATATTACTTAATTAAATAACGCACTTGAAAATAATATAATTATTTTAATAAATATTTTATACTTTTGATACCATATTAATTACAATTAAAAATAATAACTAAAAAGCACTAATAAAAATATCAAATATTTTAAAATAACATTTTTATAAAAAATAAAATAAAATCATAATTTTATCATAAATTTAAAGCATATTTAATTCAAGTATTTTATATTCATTTTAAATTATTTAAGATAATGGAAAAGAGGAATAACTTTTTTATGTTAAATATAATTTTAATATAATATAATTATTAATTCTAAAAACTAAAATATATTTTTTTACTTTTATCTTCAAAGATAAAATTTATGAAATATTAAAAATTATTTATATGATTTATTATTATATTATCTAAATTAATATATAAAATTAAATTATAAGTTCTAAGTAAAATATAATTATTTTAGTAAAATTTAAATTTTAAAATAAATTATATGTAACAGCAAAAAAAATTATAATTATCTTATTTATATTAAGTGATAAATATATTACTTAATTAAATTATGTTTCTGTAAAAATATAATTCTCTTTATTTGAATTTTTTTAACATAATTATATTAATATTTTTATTATATTTTAAAATAAATTTAATTAGTAAAATTAGTATTAGAAAATGGTAGGAATTTAAAACTAACAAAAAAAATTTAGGGACTAAAATCATATAGAATCATATTTAAAGGGATTTAAAACATATTTAAAAATTTATTATATACTTATTGTATCTTTTAATTTTAAATTTTTATATGATTATTTATCTTTATAATATTTATAAAGTATTTACTAATTTTAACCTTGACTGACTTTTATTAGAAAATATAATCACAACCTTTAAAAAATTCAATCATAATATTTTCATTTTCGTAATTTAAATATAAAGGTTTACTAAAAAAATTATTTAAATTCCACTTATGCCAACCAAAGAAAAACACAATATACAACAATAATTTCCTTTATCATATTGATCAAATTTGGTGTAATTTCTACTGTTGAGATTGGAAAGTCAAATCCCATTATTGATGATAATGAGAATTTTTATTAAGGTAATATGTAATTGTGTACAGGTTATTATAGTGTTTGTGAGAAATTTAAAGGTCTATATTTTCACTTATGGAAGAGATTTGGTTCTTTTTAGTTCATTAATTTATTTTACTATAATTTTTTTATTGAATGATTATGAATTAACCAAGTTTTGATCCCTACAAATTTTTCAAATTTTTTTCATATATTCCCTAGTTTCTTTAAGTGAATTATTTGGAAATGGTTTTTTTTTTATCAAATAGTATATATTCTAAACCAAATTTATAATCTTATTGTCTCAATAAATAATACGAGTAAACACTCAAGCCTGAAAAAATCATAATATTTAAGGAGGATAAATCACTCAATAAATAATACAAGTAAACACGGTCAAACCTAAATTTGTTTCACATTGATTTTTTCATGTTATTCTCCATAACTACAAAGGAATAGTTTGAAAAATTCTATAACAGTATGAGGATATAGTGAAGTTTGTATTGTGAGAGTTGATTTTTCTGTGTCCAGAACGAGTGAAAGTTAGAATTGATTTGTTGTTAGAGTTGTTTATTTCTCCATACTTGATGAAGAGCAATAAAATAAAATAAAATCACTTGATGCAATGAGTTCCTCTTGATTTTTTTTCTCTAGAATCAATTTTCCTCTATGTTGAAAATCATTTAAAATTTTCACCTAAACAACAAAATCGATTCTTATGCTTGTTTTAAACAAGTAGAATCGATTTTCCAATTTTCCGAAATGGTGCATATTGGTTTTAGAAAATCGATTCTATAGTTTTTAAAACTAGAATGAGAATCAATTCTCGTTGCATTGCAAAAATGTGGGAATTGATTTTGGTTTTCTATAACTACATACATAATCGATTTTGTTAACTTATAATATTTTATGTTGTGTTTTTTCTTTAAATTGGATCTTGAATGTTGTGGTTGCAACATCTGGTGGTTCTTTGCTTGTGTTGATCATATTGTTTCTTCTTCTTCTTCTTCTTTAGTACTCTTCACATAAGTTCATCACTCTTTTTTTATTTTCTTTATCCTGCAGAAGCTCTTGCTCGGCTCTGGCTTCCTCTCGAATTTGTTCTTGCTCTCGTTTGTACTCCTCATTGGCCTCCTAGAGGGCCCTCATGGCATCAGTAAGTTGCTCCAAGGTGAGGGCATTGCTTCCTTCAGATCCCAGCGGTCCTTGCCTTGTGTTTCTCAACACACCAGAAGGCTCAATCACGAATGTGAATGGGATCAAGTTTTATTGAGCCCCACTGTGGGTGCCAAATGTTCTCACCAATTGACCTTCGGTTGGACTGAATGGAGAGCTCTGCTTCTAGCCTATCTTCTCTTGGTGCAGTGGAACAACGCTCCTTGGGACAGAGGGGGCTCTACCTGTTGATCACACTCCGACGATCAAGTCAATGAGAGCATACGAAATAAGTAATTAGTTTCAGTCTAAGTATTCTGAAATAACATACCTTTATCGGGGGACTCAAGCCCCTTTTATAGATATCCCTTCAACAACTTTCACTAGCGAGAATATAATATCAACAGAAAGCATTTAATCACAAACAGAAAAACCACATGTCCACGTGCACCTCTTATCTTCGAGTGCTAACAACATGAAAACAATTTGTTTTGCATGTGCACCATCACTCTCGGGTGTTAACTATTTTATTTCCAACAACATTTACTTACATTTAATTAACAACTTATATATTCATTAATATATATTCAACTAACAGTATTCACATGCATTATAATAACATGCGACCAAACTTAATATTTTTTGTTCTTTAATTATTTTTTACCAAGCTTACTATTAAAATTGGGTCGAGCCCATGACTTGCTTTTAGACCCAAAACTGAATTGACCATACCCAAATGCTAGGACCGAGGTCCCGAGCACTCACGTCTAATACACAAGCCCCCTAGGCTGGAGCGGAGCTTGACTTGGTGAAAAGGCTTTCTAGCATTTGGTTGCCGACAAGACGTTTTCCCCAGCGGGTTGGTGAGGCATGACTACCGAAGTGACCTTGACAAGACATCTCACCACACTGAATCTGAGACATCCATGAGGCACACGCATCAATGGTCAGGAAGAGTTGCCGCTTTATTTTCCCTTTTAAACGTTAAAAATCCATTTCTCTCCTTACTCTTCACGTAACCTTCATTTCTCAGCACTCGTGTGTATTCCAAACCTCCCCTTCACCAAAAAGCTCTCTCCTCACACCTCTTCTCTTCAATCAGCCATCACACCAAGTATTTTCCTTCCACCGATCTTTATTATCGAATACTTACCCATCTTACCAATTGCATTGTCTGAACTAAAATTTTCTTTTGATCCATTTTCTTTGTCCTGATCTATGCTCGTATCTGGTTTGTGTTTGTGCTTTGTTCTAGATATAACTGCAATGGATTACACTGCCATATACCCTTAGGCCAAAAAGGACCTTTTAAACGAAACCTCTTTCTATACCACCTGTGAACATATTAGGAATTTAAGAAAAAGTGGTTGCAACTTTAGTAAGAGGCATGATAGGTTTGTAAAAATAGTAGAGTGTAGAGAAGATGAGCCCGTATGTTGTAATGAATCCTCGGACCCCAAAGGTCCATTATGTTTCTTTTATGCTACCCTTTTTAAGAAAGTCCTTTTGCGTCTTCCTCTGTTAATTTTTGAAAAAGAATCGTTAACCGAGCTCAATGTAGTTCCTGCCCAGCTATTCAGCTACACCCGAATAGTTGGGCATTCATTTGTGCCTTTACTATTTTGTGTTCACAACTCGACATTTCGCCGATTGTGAAAATTTTCCTTTACTTCTTTGAGGCCAAACATTCGGGCCACTAATTATGAGTATCCTTAAATGGTGCCCTTGGAAGAACTTTGCTCACACTCTTCCAGTCTTCTTACAAAAATTTCAAGGGCAAGTTTCTAAAAATCCGAGCTAACAAAGGAGATCTGATTCTTCTGGACGAGTGCTCAACGCCTGGACGATTTTTCCCCACAAGATCAAGGAGTATGCGAATTCTTGACGAATCTGAAGGTTGTTTTTTACACTTCCCTCCTCCTGAACAAAGAGTATCTTCCTGGCGTTTTGAAAACCTATATTGGTACTCCTCGTTTCCTATGTTTGGTAACATAAACTCCATTATTGTACTTAACCACTTACTTGTTTTCTTTTGCAAAAAGGATGTTGTCCATCATCGACAAATCGGAAATGGTTGAACGTATCAAAAAGATGAGAGTTACTACCAGCCTAAGCAAGGATGCTCCAGACCAAAAAAGGAAGGCCCCGATCGAGGTTACTCCCACCCCATCCGATGAGGACGAGCGCACCAGTTCGGGCCTTGTTTTTAAGAGAAAAAGACGAGAAGCAACTTCATCGCCAAACACTTCCACTCAAATGGCAGGGTGCTATATCAGGAGGTCGTCACCGTCCTAGAGTGTGAGGCTAAAAGCTCACGAGGGAAAAGTCTATGGGACACTAACTTCGGCATCCTCGCTCATGGAAAATCCTTTTTCCTTCCCCTTGAAGACAAAACTAGATTGGAGGTCCAAGGTGAAGACCTCCTCTGTCGCAACTCATTGAAGTTGTTGGGTCAAGCATTTGCTTTGGCTTGCATGGTTGATGATAGGGCACAAGATCGACAAGTTTATGAGGACCAAAAGAACAAAGGGATCGCAGACCTTCACAAAGGGATGGATAGTCTTTAGATGGAGATCAATCGACTCATTGGACTGCACGAGAAGGTCGAGCATCTCTACACCCAGAAAACTCAAGAGGCCCTGGCCCTGTTTGAAGATAGGAATAGACTTCTGGGTGAGATAGAAGACCTGAAGAAAGAGATGGCTCACAAAGAATAAAACTCTAGCAAGGTGGTCGAGTCCCTCAAGGACGATGTTGCCCAAGCCTTCGTAGCTGGTTTCGAGACTGCCCTGGAACAAGCACCAATGGTCCATCCTACCATGGATCTCTCTGCCCTAGACCCAAGCAAGATTGTGGTTGACGACTAGCTAAGAGGAGAATAACTTGACATTTATGATGCTTATGGTCTGTAATATGCTAAATTTCTGTTCGAACACTTTATATTTGCTAATACTTTACTTATTTCACACCTTTGAATCGTTTTGCCATGCATAACTATTTTAAAACCTTTACGAATGCATGTCATGATACTTAACTTATCATATAGTAAACTTCGACTAGCTTAAGTATAATAACTACTATCAATGCACATGTAGATACCTTATTACTTACACTAACTCATCTCAACATCTTGAGCATGAAATAATAAAGATAACAGGAATCCAACTTAGGTGAATCTAAGCATTAAAAATCGTGGAGTTCCCACTTAACAAATAACTAATCTTTTGATGAACTATACACCCATAGCTAAGACAAGCCTATACTCAATCTCAGCTTGCATAGGTGTATTTCACAAACTTGGCCAAGGGCCATATACCTTGATCTCACCAAGCTTGGCTTCGCAGAGAGCCTACTCGGATAATCATACCTTCCCGAGCTTGGTCGTCTTATTCTGCTAAGAATGATTCATTCATCTCTCAAGGTAACTAAACTCGGATAAGCACTCATACACCGAGCTAACCCCTCTTGTATAAATGAATGATTCTACTACGTATCATTTAATCATTTCACATAGCGTCTGAACTTGGGTGATCGTCCACGCACTGTGTAAGCTTGACTTACCACGCACCAAAACAACTTAGTCGTAACATATATTTGCAGAACGCCTATACTCAGGTAGTCGTTCTTACGCCGAGTTAGGTCGCCTTACCTTGCATCGAGTCAAACAACTTAATCATAACAAATTATTTTGCAGAGCGCCCGTACTCGGTAGTCGTTCTTATGCTGAGCGAGGTCGTCTTACCTTGCCTAAATACTTCCTTTACATCAATTTTACGTACAGGGTGCCTATACTTGGGTAGTCGTACTGATACCCAGCTAGCTCGTCTTACTTGACACCAAATAACCATTTCACGCATAGGGTGCCTATACTTAAGGTTTTATGCCCTGTTCCACGTTCGGGGAATGGCTCCCCCCTCAAGGGTTTCCAACCTATATGCTCCATTCCCGAACACCTCAACTACGCGAAACGGGTCAGTCCACTTCGGAGAAAACTTGTTTTCTAACTGATAGGGATGAGCCTTTCGCATCACCAAGTCAATAACCTTGAACTGCTCAGGTTTCATCTTGGTCTTTTGCCTCAACTCCACCTTTCTCTTTAAAGCCTCCAAGTTAATGCGAGCATGCTCACGCACCTCATCAAGCAAGTCCAAGTTCACATTTCTTCCTTCGTTAGATTCTTCCACAAAGGAAGCTTTGGAACCGAGGAAAGTTCTCTTGGATCTCCACTAGTATCATGGCATCTGACCCATATACCAAAATGAAGGGCGTCTCCTTGGTTGTTGATTGAGGGGTGGTGTGATAGGCCCACAAGATTCTGGGAACTTTCTCTGACCAAGTTCACTCTGACTTTTCCAACCTCCTCTTCAACCCTTTCAACAGGACTTTGTTAGTTGATTCAACTTAACCATTCGTCCGAGGGTGTTCCACCGAAGCAAATATCTGCTTTATCCCGAGCTCCGAAGATAGCTTACCCAAATGTTGACTAGAAAATTGGGTTCCATTGTCGGAAACTAGATGCCTCAGAATCCTAAAGCAACACAAAATGTTCTTCCACACAAAATATTGCACCTTGTGAGCAGTTATCTGTGCAACTGGCTCAGCTTCAACCCACTTGGTGAAGTATTCAGTGGCCACAATGAGATATTTCATTTGATGTATCGCCAAAGGGAAAAGACCTAAAATGTCGTTCCTCCATGTGTGGAAAGGCCACATGCTATAAATTGAGCACAATTCCTCGCCTGGCACGCCGTGCCTATCAGTGTGCTTCTGACATTGCTCGCAGTGCTGGGCATATTTCATGCAATCCTCCTTCATGGTTGGCAAGTAATACCTAGCTCGGATGACCTTCAACAAGAGAGTTCGTCCTCTGATATGGCTACCATAAATGCCTTCATGGAGCTCGAACATGATGCAGGTACACTGATCTCCACTTACGCAAGTGAGGATTGGGTGAGTATAACCATGACGAAAAAGCATGCCATCTATCAAGGTATACCTCCCCACATTCTTCTTAACCATCTTAGCATTCGCAGGCTCGACAAGAAGCAACCCATTAGCTAGGTAACTTTGGTAAGGGGTTATCCAAGTCTCTATGGTGTCGACCTACAAAACCTCAAGAAATTCATCCCCCAACAACCCATAGGTAGTTATCCTGGGGACTTTCAGGGTCTCCTGAATCATCGATCGATGCCTTCTCCCCTTTTTTGAGTTGACCCCTAAGACCTCTACATGGCTGACCTCGGATAGTCCTCCTTCTGCTGTCGTAGGGGACCTCAAGGTCTCCTGGATTACTAACCTCAATTGTCCTCCCTTCCCTGAACTAGCCAACTTAGACAACAGGTATGCCCGAGATTTTTGTTTCCTAGGAATGTGAACGTTGTCGAACATAGAGAAAGTTGTTTTCAAGATCGTTACATACTTGAGATATGAGGCTAGCTGTAGATCCTTGGTCTGATACTCACCCGTGACTTGCCCAATGACAAGTAAGGAGTCACTCTTCTCCAACAAACTCAAAGCTCACAACTCATTGGCTAGCAACATCTATGCTATCAAGGCCTCATACTCAGCTTGATTGTTACTCGCCTTGAACGCAAACCTCAGGGCTTGCTCGATCAACAACCCGCTTGATCCCTCTAAAATGGCCCCAGCCCCACTCCCCTGTTGATTGGAGGATCCATCTACCGAAAGAACCCACTAGAAATCATTGGGATCGAGCTGGGTATCATCAGATGAAAGTTTTACCATGAAGTCAACGTATACCTGACCCTTGATTGACCCTCTAGGTTCATACTGTATATCAAACTTAGATAACTCCACTACCCAACGGACCATTCGACCCGCTATATCGAGCTTTTGAAGGATCTTGCGAATTTGCATATCAGTCATCGCAATCACGGTGAAGCTCTGAAAGTAGTGGTGAAGTTGTCGAGCTGTAAATACCACAGTTAAGACAACTTTCTCGATAGCCTGATACTGATTTTTTTGTCCCTGTAGTACCTTACTCACAAAGTAGACTGATTTTTGGACCTTATCTTGATCTTGCAAGATGACCGAGCTAATCGCCCGATCTATAATCGCAAAATAAAGACGAATAGGGGTACCTGGGACTAGCTTACGAAGAACAGGGGGACTGACCAACTACTCTTTCAACTTGGTGAAGGCTCCCTCGCATTCTTTGGTCCATACAAAATGATTGTTCTTCTTAAGACATTGGAAAGGATACCCCTTATCGCCACTAACTGACAAGAAACGAGACAAGATGGTCATGCGCTCAATTAACTATTGAACCTCTTTCACATTGGTTGGACTCCTCATTCCTATGATTGCAGTGCATTTGTCGGGGTTCGCCTCTATGCCCCTCTCAGTTAGCAAGAAACCAAGGAACTTCCCAGTTTTCACCCCAAATACACATTTATCTGGATTAAGCTTCAAATTGTAATTTGTCATTGTTCTGAATAGCTTTTCCAGGTCGGCAATATGTTGGTCCTTCTCTTCTGATGTGAAAACCATGTCGTCTACATACGCATGTACGTTTCGCCCGAGCATCGGGGCGAGGATCTGATCCATCAACCTTTGACAAGTAGCGCCATCGTTTTTAAGGCCAAAGGGCATGATCTTGTAGCAGTAGTTGGAGAACTCGACCATAAAGGTTGTCTTGCTTTCGTCCTTAGGGTGCATACGAATCTGGTTATACCCCTAGAGAGCATCCAGAAAGCTTAATAACTGACAACCTGAGGCATTGTCCACCAAGGAGTCTATGCTCGGTAGAGGTATGAATCCTTGGGATACGCCTTATTTAGATCAGTGAAGTCGACACACATTCTCCATTTCCTGTTGGCCTTCTTTACCAACACAACATTCACTAGCCACTTAGGATATTGAATCTCCCTTACGTGGCCAACGACCAACAACTTCTGAGTCTCTTCTCGGATGACGAGGCGCTTATCCTCATTGAACTTCCTTCTCCTATGGACCACATACTTGACTCTTTCATTCATGGTAAGCCAATGACATAGGAAGTCTGGGTCTATCCCGGGCATGTCCGTGGATGACCATGCGAAAGCATCCATGTTCTTCGATATCACATCGGCTATCTTGTTTTCGAGTTCTTTACCCAACGAGGTGTCGAGCTTAAACTTCTTCCCTTTTTTCTCCCTTCCCTAAACCTCTCCAACAGGTCCAGGTCGTCTGTTATTGACGACTTCCACCTCTACAACCCTTTTTGGCTCTCATGTCTGAACAGTGATTGCGTAAGTCCCTCTTCTATTTTCAGGCTACTCTTGTAGCATTTTCGCGCCATCTTCTGCTCAACTTTTATGGTGATCACCCCTTCTTCAAAGGAAGACAACTTCATCTTTATATAGGCAGTTGAAGCTACCGTACCTAACCTGTTCAGGGAGGGTCGCCCCAAAAGTAAATTGTAAGCAAAAGATGTATTAACTACAATGTACCTGATGGTAACCATCCTGACCGCGTTTTCATCAAAGAAAGGTCATCCTTAGCTTAATGTACCCTCGTACCTCTACCTGATCTCCTGCGATGTCGACCAAGCACCCATCGTATGGCCTCAACTGTCAAGGGACAACTGCAAATTGATAAACGTTCCCCATAACATTACTCGTCGAGCTCCCTTGATTAATCAAGACTCTATGCACTTTCTTTCCTATGGTGATGACAAATATCACCATTGAGTCATCCTCGTGAGGAACCACGTCTTCCAGGTCGTAGCTCGTGAAGCATAAAGTGGACTCTGGTGGATGATCAGGTCTCCTCGCCTCCAGGGACATCACTGTTCGCGCATATCGCTTACGCTTGGAATCAAATTTTTCTCCTCCCAAAAATCCTCCTGAGATGGTTTTCAGCTCTCCATGGACTGGTGTCTCATGTGATTGGTCCCTGAGAGAAACCTCTCCTTTTGGCTCTTCCTGGTCAACCTCAAGGTACTCTTTTAGGAACCCTTCACCAAGCTAGCCAGTTGGTGGCCCAAAGCTATGCATCGCTCGACATTATGCTCAAATGTTTTGTGGAACTCACACCAAGCATCTCTTTGTGATACCAGATTTTGGTTTGTCTTCTGGAGAAACTTCAGCTTGACTGCTACCCCTAGCATGCTTAACAATTCTTTATAAGACACTCGGAATTTGGGCCGAGATGCAGACTCCTCCCTGGCCTTCGTCTTAGGCTCGTCTCTCTTGGCTACATATGACACGTACCTCGAGTTCGTTCTCTTCTCGGTTGAGGTTTTGTTGACTCACAAGGGTCAGGCTCGGTTGCTTTCCTTAGGCCTTGCCTTAAATGCGAGTTGTCGTTCTTTCTGACCATGACCTCCTCTGCTTCGATGTGGGCGACAACTCGCTCCCATACCTCGAAAAATGTCTCCGTCGGAATTCTGATTAACTCATCATTGAACAATCCCGCCGCAATCCCATGCTCAAAAGCGGCGATCATCATTTCTTCATCATGCGTTTGAAGTCTTACGTGAGCACGCTGAACCTATTGAAATAATCCTTCAATGGCTCTCCCTCCCTTTGCCTAACACCAAAGAGGTCATACGTCTTCGAGGGCTTGACCTTGTTGGCAGAAAACTGCTCTCTAAACATCCTGGAAAGCTAAGAGAAAGAGGCAATCTGACCATCAAGGATCCAACTGAACCATTGTAGGGTTGTCCTTGTAAAAGTGCCCATGAACATTTTACAACAGATGGAGTTCATTCCCCCCAAGATAATCATCTGAGCATTGAATGTCGTGAGATGATTTTTAGGGTCCTCTATCCCCGTGAAAAAAGTGATATTGGGTGTGATGTAATGAGCTGGCACGGGCTCATCCATGATTTCCTTCGAGAATGGTTTGGGATGTTGGGCATGTTGGTGCAGGCTCTTGCGTAACTCTTTATTGGTTTTGTGCAACTCCTCATTGGCTTGCACTTGCTCCTCCATACGCACCCGAGAGGTCTCAACTTCTGCCATCAGACGATCTTGCAGAAGCTCTTGCTCGGCTTTGGCTTCCTCTCGAATTCGTTCTAGCTCTCGTTTGTACTCCTCATTGACCTCTTGGAGGGCCCTTATGGCATCCATGAGTTGTTGTAAGGTGGGGGCATCGCTTCCTTCAGATCCCAGCGACCCTTGCCTTGTGTTTCTCATCACGTCAGAAGGCTCAATCACGAATGCGGATGGGATCAAGTTTTATCGAGCCCCACAGTGGGCGCCAAATGTTCTCTCTGGTTGACCTTCGGTTGGACTAAATGGAGAGCTCTGCTTCTAGCCTGTCTCCTCTTGGTGCACTAGAACAACGCTCCGTTGGGACAGAGGTGACTCTACCTTTTGATCACACTCCGACGATCAAGTTAGTGAGAACATACTAAATAAGTAATCAATTTCAGTCTAAGTATTCAGAAATAGCGTACCTTTACCGGGGGACTCAAGTCCCTTTTATAGATATCCCTTCAACAACTTTCACTGGCGAAAGTATAATCTCAACATAAAACATTTAATCACAATACAAAAATCACTTGTCCACGTGCACCTCTTATCTTCAAGTGACAACCGAAAAACATTTTGTTTTATATGTGCACCATCACTCTCGTGTGTGAACTATTTTATTTCCAACAACTTTTACTTACATTTAATTAACAACTTATATATTCATTAATATATATTCAACTAACAACTTTATATTCGCATGCATTATAATAACATGAGACCAAACTTAATCTTTTCTATTCTTTAATTATCTTTTACCAAGCTTACTATTAAAATTAGACCGAGCCCATGATCCGCTTTTGGGTCCAAAACTGAGCCGACCAAATGTTTGGACTGAGATCCCGAGCATTTTTGTCGTACATTTACGGTTTTTATTTTTTTAAAAGGTGTTTAGATTTTTTTCTATATGTTTACTGTTCTTAATTTTAATAAATATATTTATTTTTTTATATGTATTTACAGTTTAGTTTATTTTTTATGCGTTTAGTGTTTTTAATTTTTGTAAATGTATTTATATTTTTTTATTATTATTTTTTTACTGTTTTTATATTTTTTACTATTATGTTTTACTGTTTAGTTTTTTATTTTAAAACATATTTATATATTTTTTTGTTATTACGTGTTTAATGTTTTTATATTTTTTACTATTATGTGTTTATTTTTTTAATTTTAATAATTTTATTTAATTTTTTTAGGTGTTTACTGTTTTGTTTATTTTTTTTATGTGTTTACTATGTTTAATTGTTATAAATACATTTAAATTTTTTTATGTTATTATTGTTTTTAATTTTTATAAATTTATTTACATTTTTCTTATTATTATGTGTTTATTGTTATTATTATGTATTTACTGTTTAGTTTTTAATTTTATGTGTTTTTTATTTTTAATTTATATATATATATATATATATTTATTATGTGTTTACTTTTTACATTTTTTTATTAACAAGATACTATTTAATTTTTTTTATGTGTTTACTGTTTTTAACTATAATAATTCTATTTACATTTTTTTTAGATTTTTACTGTTTTGTTTGTTTTTTATGTATTTACTGCTTTTTATTTTTATAAATATATTTACATTTTTTTTATCATGCGTTTACTGTTTTTAATTTTAATAAATAGATTTACACTTTTTTTATGTGTTTATTATTTTTAATTTTTATAAATGTATTTAATTCTTTTTATTATTATTTTTTTATATTTTTTTATTATGTATTTACTGTTTTTTCATTTTTTATTATTATGTGTTTACTGTTCAGTTTTTTTTTTATTTTGTACTGTTTTTAATTTATATATATATATATATATATATTATTATTATGTGTTTACTGTTTTTATATTTTTCTATTAACAAGAAACTGTTAAGCTTTTTTTTTAATTGCTTACTGTTTTTATAATTGTGTTTACATTTTTTTATATTATATTTTTATATTTTTTATTATTTTTTTATATTTTTTATTGTTATTTCTTTATTATTTAGTTTTTTACTTTATGTGTTCACTGATTTTAATTTTTATAAATATTTATACTTTTTTATTATGTGTTATTGTATTTACTGTTTTTATATTTTTTATTATCTATTTACTACATTTTTTTAATTATGTATTTACGATTTTTTAATTTTTTATTATTATGTGTTTATTGTTTAATATTTTATTTTATGTATTTACCGTTCTAATTTTTATAAATATATGTATGTATATATATATATATATATATATATTGTTATTAAGTGTTAAGTGTTTTTACATTTTTTTATTAGTAAGAAACTGTTTAGTTTTTTTATGTGTTTACTGTTTTCAATTTTAATAATCGTATTTAAAATTTTTTGTTAGTTTTTTACTGCTTTATTTATTTTTTATGTATTTATTGTTTCTAAATTTTATAAATGTGTTTACGTTTATTTGTTATGTGTTTCTTATTTTTAATTTTAAAATAAATGTATTTACATTTATTTATATTATGTGTTTACTTTTTTTATATTTTTAATTATTTGTTTGCTGTTTTTATATTTTTTATTAATATATCTTTACTGTTTAGGTTCTTTTTATGTGTTTACTGTTTTTAATTTTTATAAATATATTTATAATTTTTTTGTTATTATGTGTTTATTGTGTTTACTCTTTTACATATTTTGTTATTATCTGTTTACTGTTTTTAATTTTAATAATTGTGTTTATATTTTTCAGGTGTTTATTGTTTTGTTTATTTTGTTTATATGTTTACTGCTTTTAATTTTTATAAACGTATCTACATTTTACTATTTTTTACTATTATGTGTTTACTGTTTTAATTTTTTATTATTTGTTTACTGTTTCTATATTTTTTATTATTATTTGTTTATTGTTTAGTTTTTTATTTTATGTATTTACTGTTTTTAGTTTTTATAAATATATTTTTATTTTTTTATTATGTGTTTACTGTTTAGTTTTTTTAGTTTAAGTGTTTACTATTTTTTATTTTCATAAATATATTTATATTTTTTTGTTATTATGTGTTTATTGTGTTTACTGTTTTTACATTTTTTTTATTATGTGTTTACTGTTTTTTATATTTAATAATTGTATTTACATTCTTTAATATTATGCGTTTCCTGTTTTGAATTTTTATAAATTTATTTAGAACTATAACTAAGTTTTTAATTTGATTTTAATTTTTTAAATATGGACTGTTTTAATTTGATTTTAATTTTGTTAAGTGTGTAGTGTTATTATGTATTATAATTAAATTCACATCATTATATTTAAAATAAATTTAGAATTAGTTATAAAAAAATTGTTTAGTAGTAGTAGTCATATATAGATTTAATTATAAGGATTAAAATAAATTTTAACCCTAATATTATCATTTTCATAACCCTAACCCTAATGATATTATAGTAACTCCAACTTCAAGTGGTTAGAGTTATTTGTAGCATAAACTATTTCAAGTGTATCCATAAACTCTTTTATAGTTGTCAATGATAAAGTCAAGATTACATGGATAACAAGAACAATTGTCCATCACTTTGGGACGACGACGACATGCAAGAATTGAGGACACAATTGCAATTTATAAATGATCTTTCTCGTGCGGACATGAATCTAATTTTAAAAATACAAGAACAATTGAAAAGAAATACTCAACTTGCGTAAGTGATGATCCTTTGAATCATTGCTTTTGGTTTGAATCTGTTCTGTATGTTAAGTGATACAACGAACTCTATTACTGAGTTTGAACCAAGAAAAGAGCGCCACATATAAGAATTGATGAAGTATTTGGTGCACACCAAACGTTCTCGTGACATTATTCGCATGGGACCAGCAACATTCATTCAATTATGTGAACAGATTAGGGCAACCGAAGTTGTTAAGGATGCATATCATTCAATAGTTGAAGAACAAGTTGCTAAATTTCTTCATATTATTGGACAAAAATGTCAAGAATCGAAGTGTTTCTTTTTTTTTCCATCGGTTTGGAGAAACAATTTCTCTACACTTTTACAATGTATTAAATGCAATTTTGATGTTGGAAGGACAATTCATAAAGCAAGCATATGGTATTGATGTCCAACCCCAAATCTTATACAACAATCGATTTTTTATGTACTTTAAGGTTTGTTTATTACAAATTTCCTTTATAATTCTCATAATGTCTCTCGTGTTTTTATTTCTTTAGACATGAAATTTTGGTTACCATTAGGATTGTTTAGGGGTCATTGATGACACTCATGTATGTGTGAGGGTCTCACGTGTTGATGCACCTCGTTTTTTAGGAAGAAAAGATTGACCAACTCAAAACGCATTTGTTGCTTGTGATTTGGATATGAAATTCACATATGTTCTAGCCGGGTGGGAAGGAACATCCTCAGATAGGAGATGATCCTTTGATTATTCTAGAAGGTAAGTTGAAGGTGTTTGAGAATAGATACAAAGGTCATAATATACATAACTATTGGATGTTTCCTTGGAATGTATGTAGGAAAATACTATCTTGGCGATGCAGGTTTTATGTTAAAACCACAAATATTAAACACCTTATCCTGGGGTTAGATACCACTTGAAAGAGTATTCTCGAAGAGGACCACATGATGCGAGAGAATTGCTTAATCATTTTCATTCATCGCTTAAAAATGTAATTGAAAGGACATTGGGTGTCATGAAAAAACGTTTCCCAATTATAGCTAGTAGGACCGAGCTACATCACTTCTAATATTATTATTGTTGAATTGTTTTACATTTGAAATTTATGTGTGAGAATATTTTGTAATATACTATTATTTTGTCATTGTTTCATAACATTTTCATTATAGGTTTTAACTTCCCTATCCATGGCATCTTCATCCACGAAGAAACAAAAAAGGCCTAAAGGTAAGGGTAAAGGCGAACCAAATGATTATGAAGTTCCTATGACTACAAAAGAGGGGGTGGGGGCGTTTTAGATTATTCCCGATATTTCCAAACGAAACGTTAGATGGTTGCATTTGAGGAAAAATTTCACATCAGACCAATCATAGCTCCAAAAGTCTTAGATTTCCCATTTTTTGCCTCATCTGGTTTTCAGTTTCAAAAATATTTAAATTTCCAAGAATTGCAACAGTTTTTTAGTATAAGACTACCATGTTATGAGAATATGGTTAGGGTTTTTTATTCAAATTTTCATCTAACGACACAGGGTTACCTTGATACTCAGATTGACACACACAATATTATAATAAGACATAGGGATTGGATGTACGTGGCGAATCTGAAATATGATGGTTTATTGTTAACCCCTGATACCATCCCTGAGGACATACATTTTGATCATCAGCCGACCCTATTAATCATGACAAAAGAAGAGGTGCACGGTCAAAATGTAAGAAACGTAGGTAGTTTGACTATGAATGACAAACTACTTCATTACACATGGGTGCACATGTTCTGTCCTCGGGATAGCAACTTCTCGCAGTTGATTCATGAAAATGTTTTCATGTTATGGTGCCTAAAAAGTAATGTAATTATTAATTGACCTCATTATATCATGCAACACATTGATGTCAATGGTGTGTGGCAACTTGGAAGGCCTAACGACGAACATGAACAAGAACACGAAGACATTTCATTGCCTCAAGAACATGTTACAGGCATCCTTAACCCGAAATCCCCCATGATTCGGCAATGTTAACACAAATTTGGGGGGGGGGGGGGGGGGGCTCCCCTCTTTCTAGTTTTTTTTTTTTTTTTTTTTTTTTTTTTTTTTTTTTTTTTTTTTTGTTTTTTTTTTATTT